>Ga0209475_10000268_pt1 | contig 134950 bp, 125 predicted proteins | sample tdDd471_FD_187128 | JGI IMG/M metagenome (GOLD analysis project Ga0209475, IMG submission 187128) | Marine sediment microbial communities from the Atlantic coast under amendment with organic carbon and nitrate - tdDd47.1 (SPAdes)... | ecosystem: Environmental > Aquatic > Marine > Coastal >... | reverse complement strand
AGATTTTGGCTAGTGGATATATCAACGCTGATGAAACTCCGATTCCGGTACAATCATCCAATAAACCTGGCGCCACACATACAGGCTACCAGTGGTACTACTATGCACCAAAGACTAAACTGGTAGTGGTCGACTACCAAAAAAGCCGTAGTGGTCAAGGGCCTCACGATTTTCTGGAAGGTTACCAGGGCGTATTGCAAACAGATGGCTATGCTGGCTATGAACAATTTGCCTGTCAGCCAGAGATCATTCTTCTGGCCTGCATGGCTCATGCCAGGCGGTACTTTGAAAAAGCACTTGATAATGACAAACCAAGGGCAGAGCACGCGCTTACTGAAATACAAAAACTCTATGCTATAGAGCGAAAAGCCAAGGATGAGGAAGTGGATACTGACCAAATCCAGACACTGCGCCAGAGTGAGAGCAGGCCAATACTCGATAAGCTTCATCAGTGGATGCAAGAAGAATACGGAAAAGTGGCACCAAAAAGCAGCATTGGTAAAGCACTAGCCTACTCACTCAAATTTTGGAAGCGCTTATCAAAGTACACAGAAAATGGTAGTTGGAATATCGATAACAACCGGGTAGAAAACAGCATCCGACCACTAGCCCTTGGTAGAAAAAATTATTTATTTGCTGGCTCCCATGATGCAGCTCAGTGGGCAGCGATGATGTACAGCTTTCTGGGATCATGTAAAGTCAATGAAGTAGAGCCATACCAGTGGCTAAACCACACCCTTACCATCATCTCAGAGACTAAAACTAGCCAGCTCTACAAGCTGCTACCGAATCACTCAGATAAATCCTAATTTCCCAGACTTATTCTCTAAGGCTCACTGCCGAAGGGATACCATTTAATGTCATGCCTATTTCTTCGGTAATAACTTTACTTTTATATACTTCATAGGCAAAACAATATGATATAGCAGTAAAGTTCTATTATGGTTTTTTCAATATGTTCTAACATCCTACAAATTACGCCTTTTCAAGGCGTCATGAAAAAAACTCTCCTCCATACCGCGTGGCAGAGCCATCGGGTAATTCTCGTTGATTAAAGATAGCCGGATCCTTCTGGATTATTTGAAGATCAAAGTACAAACTAAATCAGCCAGCAAATTAATGAACCTCAAATCAATTATGTCATTTAATAAATTAACCCTATTTGAAACCAATTATCAAATTGCTCATTATTAGACCTCCTAATTGTTAGCGCTCCTTTATAAAACATTACTTTCTGTTAGATTTATGCAAAGATTTCTTAGTAGCAAAGTATTGTAAGGCATATATTAGAGCTATAGGGTACCTAAGGAGGTATCTCTTCCATAATCTTTTTGGTTCAGTTAATAGACGGTGAAGCCATTCCATACTCATATACTGAACCCACTTTGGCGATCTTGGTTTGATTCCTGCCAATAAGTCGAATGCCCCACCAACACCAATAATTGTTGATAATGGGAAATCTCTTATGAATTTGATTGCCAAATTATCCTGTTTAGGAACACCCAATGCTAAAAATATAATATGAGGTTTAAACTTGAGTAATTTTTGATATGCTGAATTCTTAAAATAATCGTTGTCAATTCGTCCAGTCTCTATAAAAAAATTGTTTGAAGGAGCTATATCTAAACGCTCCAAAGCTTTTTCAGGACTTATTCCTCCCAATATCGCGATGTTGCGATTGGATGATTGAGTTAGTATTTCTTGTGTTAAATCAGTTCCATTGCCACGTGATTCCAGTCTCTTGCCAGACCATTTTCCTAATAATACAATAGGCATTCCATCTGCAGTAAATTTCTCACACTGATTTAAGATGTGTCTATAGTTCTTATCTCTATGTGATAAAGCAATCATTTCTAAGTTGAGAGTGACAATCCACCCCGATACGCATCCATTAATGATATGTTTGGCAAGTTCCTTAAAATGGTTGGAAATGATAGGGTACCCTAGAATATTATTAAATCTCAGCATGTCTAAATTTTATACATCATATGAATACAAATCTAGTTCGTAATTAAATATGAACAGTTTTATGTTGTGAAATCATCCATTCATTGTTCTCTTTTGTAACACCTTTATAAAGAATCTTCCACCTTCAATGGGAAATAAAATGAATAAAAGTGCTATTAACTTCTGAAATAATTAATTGCACTTTTCAGCTGACTTGGCATTGTAATCAAGTCTGGAATCTTACCTCACCATCCTCCTAAGAAAGATCAGTTCTTATGAAGGGCCCACAATGTTTAGCGACGTTACCTATTCATTTATAAAGCGATGTACAAGTGCGGCTATATTCTCCCAATTAAATTTTCTTAGTTGGTTTGATGCATTTTCCGTGTAACTAATATATAAATTAGGATTCGTAAAAAACTCATTGATGGTATTCACCCATTTCTCAGTATCAAAAGTCTTCAACAAAATACCAGCCTTCCCAACTACCTCTGGCAACGCCGAGTTATTCGCCGAAATAATAAATTTCTTAAAGAACATAGCCTCTAACAAAGGAAGACCAAAACCTTCATATATTGATGGGTAAACAAATAAGTCAGAAAAATAATATAGATTATACAGCTTTTCATCAGAAACCCCTCCAGTTAAAATCACACTATCAGCAATTCCTAAACGGGTTATTTCCTTATTTACTTCATCGATTCCCCAGCCCTTTCTGCCAGCTATTACCAATTTTATGCTCGGGTTGGAATCTAACACTTGTTTAAACACCCTAATTAAAAACACATAATTCTTACGTGGCTCAATTGTGCCAACAGTCAGGATGTATTTCGAATTAAAATGGAGGTCGGTTTTGATTTTATCAGGAAAATAATCAAAATCAAAATCAACACCATTGTAAGTGTTTAAAATATCTGTCTTTAATTTTGGAAATACCTCTTGAATTTCAGCCTTTGAGAATTCACTAACTGTAAGAATTTTATTGTATCTGCTAATAAAAACTGTCTCTAAAATTTTAGTGTAAAGTTTAGTCTTAATAGAAATCGTATTAGGATATTTCCACATTACGGCATCATGCACTGTTCTATATATTTCACAATTGAAAATTTTGAATACGAGACTTGGAGGAAATGCTGGAAAAAAAACAGCCGAACATTTTGTCTTCAGAAAGACCCATGGTAAAAATAACCATTCATTTATTAACCTATTATTGAACCAGCTTCTGTGGATACGACACCTATCAACATTATTAAATTCTTTTGTACCCTTCGGTATCGCAAGGACATAATTTGAATGGTCAATTAGTATCAACCTGTTTACGATCTCTATTGTATATCTCTCAAGTCCAGAAATTCTCCCATGACACGATGTGCAATCAATAAGAATTGATTTCCTAGAAACTTTATTTTTAACTCTCCCCACTTACTTAAATTAACTTATCAAGTTCTAATTATTCAAATAGTAAACCTGCTTGTACAACTTTAAACTTCTTATTTTGCTTTTAGATTGAAGCTTCCTGAATCATTCAATATCCTTAAAAAAAGAAAAAATAAAATCAAGGGGACATTAAAGCTATGAAATGGTATTCCTACAAAAATCGGAACGAAAGTCATTAACAGTAAAAATTCATAAATCTTTTTGTTAAGAACAAACACAAGCATTGTACCCAGTAGCCAAATCAAATAAACCGTCATGCCTAATATGCCAAAATTGAGCGCATATCTGAAAGCCCAGCTTTCAATATGCTCATCAGTTATTCCTCGGCCCCAAGGGTACTCAATCAAGCTATTTATTCCATAAAAAAAGTGTTCTACATGCAATTGAATAGATCCTTTACTGTCCGATAATGTTAAAATGCTAACCAAGATTGTTCTGACCTCTTCTATCGAAATTGCAAGAAAAATAAATATGATACTAAAAATGAATAAAAGCAGATACTTCTTCTGGAAGATAAAATAGATAAGAAGGGATAGCAACATTGTTATCATTGAAAGCCTCACCAAACATAGAGCTAGCGCTAGCATAAAAACAAAAAATGTAACCCCGGTTTTTCCTTTTATATACAAATAAAGACAAGTCCCTATCAGGATTATATAGGCATTTGATAATGGGTTCAAGATTAGTCCGAAAGATCTCGGGATTCCTGAAGTTTTCAATCCCCATAGATGTCCAGTTGAATTTTTATAGATAATATTTGCTAACTCATCCCAATAAAGAAAATAAATTACAAACGATATCAGACAATAAACAAGAAAAAACCTAAAAAACAAATTCAGATTATTATCAATTTTTTTGGGAATCAAATCGACCCAAAAAATAACTATTGGTACATTCAATAAATACAATAAATCTTTTATAGACTCTAACGATATGAGAGTTCCATAAATTAGAAGCATTACAAATAGAAAAACAAAAAAAAGTGCCTGACGGCTAATGAAGTATTTAAGCGCTGTTAATCTAGATATAGCAAGCCTTAAAACAATATGAACAAGAATAAATATCGTTAGAATTGGAATTCCTACTTTAAGCACATTTACAAGCCATGCTTGTATTATCCCAATTATGAGTATTGCGGAAAAAACATTTCTATCTATTGCGCTATAGATACTAATCAATTCCAATTTTGGAATCATGGATTTTAAGGTTAAAATTTTATAATTCAAGCTCTTTGAAACTTTCAGTAAACTTTTGCGCAAAATAAAATTTCGCAGTAGTCAAAAATAAAAAAGCCAAAAAAGTGGAAATAGCCGCTCCATATCCTCCAAATAAGGGTACAAAAGCAAAATTTGTAATCACACAAATCCCAAAAGCGTAAACATTGATTTTAAGGAATACTTTGTCTTTTTGATGCACGTATAAATCATATTGAGGAACTAAGCCCAGCAAATAAGTGCCAGTAAACAACAGTATTAAGTAAAAGACACCTTTCTCACCCTTTATTTCATCTTTATTAACCAATTCAATTAAAACATCTATCCCGATAGATAAGATAATACTTAAAACAATTATGCTAGCTAAGATTGATTGTTTTATCAAATTTCTAATCCTTCTATAGTTAAAGTAATCCTTAGATTTAAAAGAACTGATTAGAGTAGGGTAAAGTATGGAAACTGAGCCGGTAATAACAAAGGTATTTAGAATGTTCGCAATGCTAAAGTAAAAAGTGTATATACCTACTTCCTCTTCTGAGTGAAAGAATTGTATAAAATACCTATCTGAAAATTCGATACCCTTTAAAAGCAAAGAAGTCCCAAAAAAATATAGAGATGATTTTAAACCCAATAAAATCCAGCTCTTTTGTAAGGAAAAGGGATTCCGAATTTTATCTCTTAAAATAATTATTAGAATCAAAATACCAATAATAGCACTCAACAAAGACCCAAACAGCCAAGCTAAAATTATATTGTACAACGAAGCATTCAAATAATTCAGATAATAGCCTATAACAATCACAACTACCCAACTTCCATTTCTAATGAACAAAATCATGTTAGATAAAATAGGACTCTGGAGTGTAATCATCAATCGGTTAATCTCCTGAGAAAGGTGTTCCGAAAGAAGAAGAATAATTAGAATGTAAAACGGAAAATCAAGTGTAATAAAAAATGAAACAGAAAGAAGAATTGGAATTAACAATAGATAGCTAAATAAATGAAGGACAAATTGGTTATATATTAAATTAATAACATTTTCCTTCGAAAGGAGTTCTCTTGTATTGAATTGATAAAAATCAAATCCAATTAAATGGGTGAAAAGTGTAACTGTAATAACAATAAGGCCATATTTTCCTAGATCATCTGTACCTAACTCCTTGGCAAAGAAAACCAGAAAAAAAAATCTTACTACAATAGTAAGAAACCTAATGATAAGACTATAAAAAGATTTTTTAAGCACTTAAATTCGTAAAGTTATGATCCAAGTCAAGCTTCTTTTTGAAAACATGATAAGTAGATTCTTCTACATTCAACCTGCTAGAATATATTGAGAATGCTTTCACACCTAGTGCCTCAGCCTCTAAAAGAACAGTAGAAAAGAAACTATAAGCGAAATCTATTTGTGACAAAATAAAATTGAGATTTTCCTCAACTCTTACATTTTCTGGCAAATCAATACCAAGCTCAATAGCACAAGCTGGGTGGAATTTCAAAATTACCTTATCATATTTTGAAGACAAATAGTTTAAGACCATTATGATTAGGTCTTTCTCAGTTTCTTCCGAACAGATATTTGATAAACCAAGGCATTGGGTGAAAAATGCAGCTGTTTTACCCCATTCCTTATTAACTCTATTCTTTCTTATTTCAATCAAACTTGGTTTCAAAAAAAAGAAGTTAACAGATACAGAATCCGGATTCCAATCATATTCCTTAACCAAATAACTTTTGTAAGAATTGTTGAAAACAATATATTCATCTGTCATTCTTGGGCCAAATGGTTGACCTACCAACCAAAAACCAATTAAATCAGACAGCTTTTCATACAGAAAACACTTTTTCTTAACGGATGCATTACACAGCGGAAATAGACCATGCTGCATGGTAATAAATCTAACTTTCTTTAATTTTCTTTTTAATGGATTAATGACATTAATAGCAGTAAACCCTTCAGAATTAGAAAAATAAACCCTTTCGCTCTTCTGATTTAGAATTACGTTTATGAGAATTCTATTCTCCTTAATAAAGGCGTTATAAAATCGTATTCTGAAGATCTTTTTTAGAACATTCGCCTCAAAATATGTGCTTACGATTTTTGGATAGCGATACACAGGTATACCGTGAAACTCTCCAATTTCTTTACAACGATCAAACAGATGATCCTCCAAACATACAATTATGGAATTTGATATCATCTCTAATCCATAATTTTGATAACTTTAGCTGGATTACCAACTGCAATGCAAAAATCCGGAATATTCTTAGTTACTATGCTACCAGCTCCTATAACTGAATTGCAACCCACTTCGACGCCCGGTAATAATATTGATCCTGCACCTATCCAGGCCCCTGTCCTTATAGTTACCTTCTCTGCACTATTGTGGCCTTGAAAGTAAATCTCTCTAGACCTATCCGAAAACCTATGGTTTGAAGTATATATGTGGACTCCAGAACCAATGAGTACATAATCCTGAATTTCAATCAATGCTCCGTCTCTGTGGCTAACTCCAGCAAATAACATTGAAGTCGGCCTTATTGTAACATTTTTGCCAATGCTAATCTTTGAACAATTTATTGCATACGCGTATGGGCGAAATTCAGACCCTTCTCCAAAATACAAAAACTTCTCTTCACATAGCCCCTTCATTTTCGATTTAAAGAACAATTTCCAGTGCGTAAAGGGAATATCAGGCCCAATTCTATCAGCCTCTAGATCATATCTTCTCTTTGTTAGTATTTCTTTAATCATATTGCTGTCCAACCTCCATCAACAATCAAATTTTGACCAGTTATATACTTAGATTCATTGGATAACAGAAATGAAACTGAAGGGGCAATATCATCCGGGTTTCCCATTCTTTTCATAGGAACCTTTTTTTCATAAGCCTCAACAAACTTAGGGTCTTGCTTATCTAAAATTCCTCCCGGGGAAACACAATTTACTCTAACATTATATCCTCCATATAATGATGCCAAGTATCTGGTAAAGTTAATCAAACCACCCTTTATTGCAGAATAAGGAGCCGCTGTTTTAATAGATGTACCTTCGTACAGGCTCATATCATTTCCAACAACACCATAAATTGATGCTATGTTTACTATAGAACCTTCCTCTTGCTTTCTCATAAGTTTTAGGACTTCTTGTGAGATTACGAAATAGCTATTCAATTGCCAATCAATATTTTTTCTCCATGAGTCAGGATTAATTTCTTCAAAATGTGTTCCCCAATCATTAGTACGTGGATATGCATTGTTGACCAAGCCATGTATATGTCCATACTTTAACGATATCTCTCTGACTGCTTCTTCTATTTCACCATCATTCGTAATATCACATTTGTAAACACCTTTACCCAAATCTCTATTTACATCAATATCCAGATTTATTACGGTAGCACCATTTTTATTCAAATCTGAAATCATTGCTCTACCCAGGAGTCCACTCCCTCCTGTTACTAATATTACCTTACTCTTTAGCTTATTCATTTAAACAGAATTTTAGTGTTTCTAAACCCTCTTTTAAAGAGTTATTTGGTATTCTTTTCGAATTAATGCAATTAATAAAATATTTCATCTGATCAACATATGTATTAATGGTAGAATTAGAACATTCAAACAAAACCTTACCACCTTCAGTCTGAACCAACCCTTTAATTAAATCCACTTTGATGGAGTGATCGTCAAATACAATTTGCACAGTCCTTTCCGTGTCTCTTCTAAAATAATTGAGAATTATTAATGCTATGCTTTGATCATAGTTCAGTAAATAAGTTGCAAAATCAACAGAATTAATCGATAAGTCTGAGAGTCTTCTATGTTGGTTTATGATATTATTGGGAGGTCCCAGAAGCCAAATGAGATAATCAATTTCATGAATAAGATCTAAGTGAACTCCTCCTCCAAGGTCTTTGTCTGCACTATAAGTTTTGGAATAGTCTACATTGGGCCTCCAATCTGGCAAATATGATCCACAGTAGGCAATAACCTCTAAGATTCTTTTCCCATCCAAATATTTTTTCAACCAAATCAAAACTGGATGAAACCTTAAATTAAAGGCTACATAAGTTATTATCTCCTCTTCCTCTATCTTTTTCAAAAGTTGATCGGCCCCCTTTAAATTCATGAGGGGGGGCTTCTCAATGAATAAAGGAACCTTTAAACTAATGGCTGTATTTATGGTCTTAAAATGGAGTGCTGTAGGATTACTTATAATAACAAAATCCAAATCAGCAACAGCACTTATATCATAAACATTTTTAATACCTCTTTCGATTTCTGCTGACTCTTTCGATCTAAGGGCAAAAATTTCTGTATCCACGCACAAAGTCTCAATTGCCTTTATATGCTTTCGAGCAATGCTACCTAACCCAATAATCAGTACCTTCATAAATCGAAGCCTAATAAATTATTCGATAACAAATAATCCATGATTTTGAAATCTAGTGGTTCATCAATATCGAAACATATATGTTCCATTACATAAATTAATGATGAATCAGTAACAGCCGATTTTAGGTTTTGACTAAAAAAAGCTCTTCTATAAATGTAAAACGACGCATTCATGTCATACACCTTAGGGGAAGATTGTCGAGTCCTAAAGTCCCCTACTTTGACTAGCCTTGCGTAATCATCATTTCCTATTTCCACCATATTAAAATAAGGATTTCTGCTTGCTTCACTAACGGAGAAGATATTTAATGCTTTCTCATCAGATATTAGCAACTGGAATGCCGCAATCAAATCATCAATATGTCTCAATGGCGAAGTAATATCAAGATCTATTACATAGTCATAGTGCCTCTTATTATTGCTTTCCATGTAAATGAGAACATCATCAATAACATCAATTTTCCCTATAGAATCCGTTGCTAATAATGGTGGCCTTTTATAATTGGATTTGACACCATATTCAGAAGCAACATTGATGATTTCATTACTATCTGTACTCAATGCAATATCTCCTCCAAACTTCTCAATAAGTTGCTGAGCATGTTTAATAGAATAGGCTATAAGTGGTTTTCCGGACAGCATTTTAATATTTTTACCTGGAATTCCCTTAGAACCTCCTCTCCCACAAAGTGTAACCAAGATATTCATTTTAGAAACGGATTTTTTTTATGTCTTCCTGAGCTTTCTGAAAATCCTCTGGCTTACCAATATCCAACCAGTATTGTCTAATTGGATAAGATATGACCTTACCACCATTTCCCATTAGGAACTCCATAAGGTCAGTGCTATTGTAAAACTTATTTTTAGGGATATGTTCCAATAGGCTTTTCTTCACAAGATAGATTCCTCCATTTGAAAAATATGTATAAGTAGGCTTCTCCTTTAATGACATAACTTGACCATCCTTGGTTTCTAATACCCCATAAGGGATATCTACCTGATAGGGAACAGTCACAACAGACATGTCTGCATTTTTTTCTATAAAATCATTAAAGAAATCTTCATAATTGAGATTGGTAAGAATATCTGAATTAGTAATTAAAACATACTCATGTTGAAAATTATTGACCAATCCAACAGCACCTATTGTTCCCAACGGAACATCTTCTTCAATATAATTTATATTAACCCCTCTATCCTTCCCATCACCGAAATGATTGACCAACTGTTCTCCCAAATATTTAATACTTATCCAAAAATCATCAATCCCAAACTTAATAAGTCTGTCAACGTTGTAATCAATTATACTTTTATCTCCCACTTTTAGCAAGGGCTTAGGAACTGTAAGTGTATGTGGCCGCAAGCGTGTTCCTTTACCACCGGCCATGACAACAGCGTCAACCGGTAAGTAAGAATCTAAAACCCTAAAATTAATTATATTAACAACCTTATGGTTTGCATCCAGAACAGGAATAATCTTAAATTGATTTTCTCTAAAACTTATTACTTCCTCTACGGTGTAATTAGACTTGTCTATGTATTTAGGATTTGGTTGAATAAAGACCTTGACATTACTATCAATTCCTAAACCTTTAATTAAACCTCTTCTAATGTCTCCGTCAGTTAAACTACCTAAAAGGTGATTCTCTTCGTCAACAACAAATAGTATAGCATCACTTGCAAGTTCATTTAGTTTTTCAAGTGCCTGGCGGATACTGTAATCATCATTGATTAGATGTCTCTTAAATGTTAGCATAGGTCTTAATTAATTCGATGATTCGCTTAGCTGTATCGGTCTTATAATATAAATTATCACCCAAATACTCTCCTTTCTCATTTACCTCGTCAACTGCCTCTAAAATCTGTTCTTTAGAAAACCTTACATCAATTACATTAGAACTTCTTAATCTTCCCAACTGCCGATCACCAATATTTATCACATATTTCTTAAAAGAAGCTGCTTCTATTATGCCACTTGATGTGTTTCCTAGCATATAATTACATGACTTCATTGCAGCAAAGTAATTTAACCTTCCAAAGTTATCCACTAAAAAAACAGAATTTGGAAAATCAATTTTTAAATCCTTCGCCATCTTCCTGAATACACTACCTCCTGAATCAGCATTTGTCAAAGTTATAACAATATTGATCTTTGCACATAATATCATCAAAGCACTCCTGAGTTCATCAGCAAAGGCTGCGTTCAGGCTTGAATTTGCAGTTTCAGGGTGCACTGTAACTAATATGAAATTACCGATAGGAATTAAAAACTTTGCTGCCACTTTTGACCAGTCTGGGAGTTTCAATTTCTCAAATCCATCTAAACTTAAAGCTCCTACATTATATACATTTTCCTTAGAATCAACTATCTGTTGAACTCTCTTAGCAAATTGATCTGTCGCTGTAAAATGAAGAGCAGAAGCTAGAGAAATCTGATGACGATAAATATTATCTATAGCTCCTAAAGTTGTTTCTCCACCATGAATATGGGCAACTCTTAGATTAAACGGTATTGTTGATTGAACTGCAGCGGACATTTCATAGCGATCACCCAATGCAAAAATCAAATCAAAACCACCTTTCTCCCAAACGGACGCAAAATTAGTAATAATTTGTCCATAACTTCTTGTTATCTCGCAATGAGAGTCTTCGGCAATCATTCCCCAAACTTTAATAATATTTGAATGGTTATCATCTTCCACTAACTTGTATGTATTCCCGTACTCTGGCAGAAGGTGCATTCCAAAAACAAGTAGGCATAACTCAACGTCTTTATCATCACCCAAGGCTTGTAATAATGGTTGATATATACCGTAATCAGCACGCGAGCTCGTCAAAACCCCGACTTTCATATATAATCTCCTTCCTCCAAAAGATGGTATGCATACAGAGTTTTGGTTGATCTTTTACCGATGACCATGTCCCATTTCATTGGGCTTATGCCATTGCCGGGACGAAGAGCTATCAAGTCATTACTATTGATTATCTCTCCGGCCTCTATTTTACGTGAAGTATGTATACTCTTCCTGGCTACTTCCTTATTGTCAATCTCACTTGGAGATGCTCTCTTAATTCCATCTCCTGATATTGCCTGGTCAATATTTCTTATTGCGGAGACCATCAGCTTAAGTTCATCTGGCTCTAATGAGGCTTTGTGATCAGGACCAGGCAAATCCCTGCTTAGTGTAAAATGCTTTTCTATAACAGTGGCACCAAGAGCGACCGCTGCTATCGGAACCTCTATTCCCAATGTGTGATCAGAATACCCGATAGCTACCCCCAATTCATTGGCAATGGAATTCATTGCTTTTAAATTGACATCCTTCATAGGAGTAGGGTACTGTGTATTGCAGTGCAAGACAGTAATATCTTCTTTTCTGATTTCTCCTGAGATCAATACATCAACGGCCTGCCTTATTTCATCCATATCAGCCATCCCTGTTGACAAAATAACAGGTTTTCCTAACTCTGAAAGCTTTTTCAAATAAGGATAGTTAGTGATTTCTCCACTCGGTGATTTAAACAATTCTAACCCCAATTGATCTAAGTATTCAAGGCCTTCAACATCAAAAGCAGTAGAAAAAAATTTAACACCTTTAGATTCTGAATAATTGCACAACTCAACATGATCCTCATGGCTTAATTCTAGTGATTTAAGCATTTCATATTGTGAATCACTTGTTGCATTAATATTCTGCTTTTGATAAGATGCCATTCTCGCTTTCTTACTAACGAGATTTTCAGCTTTGAATGTTTGAAATTTCACATAATCAACGTTAGCTTCGGCGGCAACATCTATTAGTTTTTTTGCAGAATTGATATCTCCATTATGATTAACACCAGCTTCTGCTATTATTATGGTTTTTTTCATTACAAATGTTTCTTAGCCGGGTTTCCAACAACTACATTATTGTCTTCAACATCATTTATTACTACAGAACCAGCCCCAATAATGACATTATCTCCTATATGAACTCCTTGTTTGATCACACTATTTGCTCCAATGAAAGTATGTTCCCCAATTTTAACGTTTCCCAAAATTACTGCTCCCGGGGCAATATGAGTACCAGAGGACACTACACTCTCATGTTCAACAATGGCACCAGAATTGACTATAACATCTCTACCGATTCTACAGAATACATTTATTATAGCACCAGGGGCAACAAATGTACCATCTTCGATTGTGGCATTTCTTGCAACATAAGATCTTTTATCAATTATTGACAAACAGTTCTTTCCTCTAGACCTAATTTTCTCTGCTATTTTTGTTCTAATTGCATTATCCCCAATAGTGATAACGAATGAACTGTTCTCATTCCAGCCTTTAAACGACCCATCACCCTCATATCCTAAATATTCAAGGTTATAAGGATTATTTTCTACTTTGATTGGATTCAGATACCCTATAGGTTTTAGGCCATTTTCAAACATAGAATTTAGGACTACATAGGAGTGACCCGAATATCCTACAACATAAATCTTAGGGTTCTCTTCGAACACTGCTTGGAATATTAACGATTCTTTGACTTAACAATATTGCATTCTTTTGAGAATCTCTTTGACAGTTCTCATACATAGGTAGTTCAAACATAAGTTTCCAAATTGGTCTTGTCATTATATTGTTCTCATTGGTAAACTTAAGAAACTCATCACGAGCAAACTCATCCTCCAATTCAATGGACATAAGCCAATAGTTCCATTTAGTCCCTTCCGGAATTGGCTTTAGAAACAATGAAGACTTAGCAAGTTGCTTCGAATACTCATTATAAATTGATTTCTTACTTTCGATGAAGTTATCAATTTGTTCCAGTTGAGCCAACACAAGTGCAGCATTAAGGTTTGGCATTCGAAAATTATAACCAAGTTCGTCATGGAAATAATCCCAAGAATGTGGAACTTTTGCAGTGTTGGTCAAGTATTTTGCTTTTACTGCATACTGCTCAAAGCTAGATACAATAGCTCCTCCACCCCCAGATGTTATAAGCTTATTTCCATTGAAACTAAATGCCCCCATAACGCCAAAAGAACCAGCTGATTTATCATTGTAAAAACTCCCCAATGATTCTGCTGCATCTTCAATCACTGGAATCTTCCATTTGGCAGCAATCTCAACAATAGCATCTATCCTACACATAAAACCAAAAGTATGCATTGGTAATATTGCACTTATTTTCCTGCCTGTTAATTTATTGTAAGTGCCAGATTCTCTTAAGTCTCCAAACTCTTCTAAAAATGAGTTGAGTGATTCAGGAGACATCCCCATAGTATCGTAATCGACATCTATGAATACAGGGAATGCATGATTATACGCTATTGAATTAGCTGTTGCTACAAAAGTTAAAGCTTGGGTAATTACTTCATCTCCTGAATTTACACCAGCTATTCGCAGAGCTACCTGTAATGCTGAAGTACCATTAACAATTGCGGCTGCTTTACTCGTATTGGTATATTTAGATAACTCCAATTCGAAACTATCAACATATTTCCCTACGCTTGATACAAAAGTAGAATCAATTGTATTTAACAGATATTCCCTTTCTTTCCCCCAAAAGCGAGGTTCATGCAAAGAGATGAATTGGTCTGTTTTGTAAATTGAGCGGACAAGTGAAATGAATGAATTGAAATCAGACATTATATATATCAGATTTATACATTTTGAGATTCTCTTTTTGTGAAAACCATTTAATAGTCTCCTCAATACCTTTGGCAAGAGAATAATTAGGCTTCCAGCTTGTATATTTCATTAGCTTTTCATTTGAGCCAAATAACCTAAACACTTCACTTTTCTCAGGACGCAACCGTTGATTATCAGAGATTATTTTCGCTTCCGGATTAATTTGATTAATCATTTCTCTTGCCAAATCACCTATGCTAATCTCTGAATTGGTTGCAATATTTACATCCTCTCCGATCAAATTCTCGCTCAAGCTAATTTCATGAAATCCATTTACTGTGTCTTTGACAAACAATAAATCTCGGGTAGGTGTCAAATCTCCCAACTTAATCTCTGTTTTACCATCCAATAATTGAGTGATGATGGTAGGAATAACAGCTCTGGCAGATTGTCTAGGTCCAAATGTATTAAATGGTCTGACTATAGTAATAGGGAGGTCGAAACTTCTGTAAAAAGACTCGGCAATACAATCCGCTCCAATTTTGGAAGCTGAATAAGGTGACTGTGGTTGTCGGGGATGACTTTCTGTTATTGGCACGAATTGAGCTGTTCCATAAACCTCGGAAGTAGATGTAACCAATACACGTTGTATACTGTAATCTCTAGCAGCCTGCAACACATTCAACGTCCCTTTAACATTAGTATCAATATAAGAATCTGGAGAGTGATAACTAAATGGAATAGCTATCAAAGCTGCCAAGTGAAATACCTGACTAATATCCTTCATTGCCTCTCGAACTCCATTGGGATCCCGAATATCTCCGGTAAAGACTTCAATTTTTTCGAGAGTATCTTTGGGTAAAGAATCCAGCCAGCCCCAAGAATTGAACGAATTGTAATAACAAAAAGCTCGAACCTGATAACCCTCTGAAACGAGCTTTTCTGTCAAATGACTTCCGATGAAACCATCCGCTCCTGTAACAAGTACTTTTCTTTTTTTACTCACGTATTATCAAATTTATAACAATGAATCCTGACGGTAAAATCAAACCAATCATCATGGACATTATCACAATGATTGCTCTTTTTGGTTTAGATTTATCAACCGGTACTTTCACAGGTTCTAAAACAGTGAAAACAGGTTTGTTTTCTTCAACCTGTAATTTAAGTGCCTCAAGCTTCTGAGCCAGCTGATTATATACATTGAAAGCTAAATTATATTCAGACTGCAACCGCTCTTCTTCAGCTCGTGTTCTGGCAGTAGTGACATTTCTATTTTTATCTCTAAAACTTGCCAGTTCTATTTGTGCCCTTTCAAAGTCCTTTTTACGTTGAACATAGATTTCACGGGTAGTTTGAAGTTGTTGCATGCTTTTGGAAATGGAATAATCCGTTACATATTGAGTGATGTAATTTTGGGTAAACTGGGTCATCTGAGCTGCAACTATAGGATCTTGCATCTCTACCTTGATGGTTACTATGCTTAAATCCCAATCCATTTCGACAAATACCCTTGATTTCAGATTTTCAATCATAGTTTGTTCATCCTTGGTCAATTGTAGTGCGTGAGAATCAACTGTTCTTGCCGTTTCTTCAATCTGACTAGGCTTTAACCAACCAATAAGTTTACCTGGAACAGATAAGACCCATCCAAACAAGCTTACTCTGAAATGGTTCATGTAATAATCTTGGACCGAAAGAGTATCATTGATACTTGAAAAAAAGTACTCCTGCCTCAATAAACTCAATAGAAAAGGAGTGCTTCTAGAAACACTTTGATATAATGCTGGATTGATGCCTTGGCTCCCACTTGATAATCCTCCCAAATCAACTCCAGCCAAAGAAGCTAAACCGCCGAGTGAGCCTCCCAACTTTCCTTGCTCATTGATAGCTTCTGGTATCAATGTACAAGAAGTCTCATATTCCTCGGGAGAAGTAAAAGCAATAATGAAACCCATGATAATGAATACAGAAGTCACTTTTACAATAAACCTCCTCCTTAACCAAATCAACTTAGCCAACTCAATTAAGTCAATCTCAACTTCCTTTTGATGGTTAATTATTTCTTGAGTCATATCACTTCTTAGGTATAGAGTCAACAATTCGAATAATTACCAATGATAAAGTTGCAATGCCAGAAGTCAAAGAAATTAACGCCTGTGGACTTAATTTCTGCTTATCTGGTTTTCGTGGAATGATAATTTCTGCTCCTGGTTCCACTTTAGGGAAATCTTTAAATCCAAAAAAACTTCGCGTTCTTCCCGCAGAACCATTTGCATACACCACATATGCCCTGGACATTTTCGCATTTTCAGTATCACCACCGGACATAGCTACAAAATCTTTAAGAGTAAGTCCATTCGAATAAACGATATTGCTTGGGGAATGTACTTCACCTCTAACCCGCACGGTTTGTAACTCCTTAGGAATGCTTATCACATCACCATCCTTCAAAATCAAATCTTCCGCCCCTCCTGGTGATTTTAATATTTTTTCAAATTGTAATGCTATACTTTCTGCTCTGTTAATAGCAAAAGTTCCCTGTATAGAAGTGGAATCATAATTTCCTAACGCTTGGATTCTCAACCTTTTAACCAAGGCAGCTTTGCCTTCATCGTAATATTCTGTCTTTCTAATCAATGAACCTCCAGCTGGAAATGCCTCATCTGTAAATCCCCCTGCTCTTTCAATGATATCTGATATTCTTTCACCCGCATTATTTAGTACATACCTGCCAGGATAAAGTACTTCTCCTTCTACTTCAACCACTTCCTGTTCTTGGTAATATGGAGACTTCCTGATTACAATTATGTCAAAAGGCTTCAGCTCAAAGTCAGCATCATTCTCATCAAGCCGAAGATCCTCACTCACAGAAAATGAGAACAATTCTACTGATTGACCTTTATCAATTCCTCGTCTGGCAACCTCTACAAAAGACTTTGCGGCCGTTTCCTTAAAACCATCTGCTAAGAAAATAAGATCTTCCACAGTCATGTGTTCGGAATAATCAAAGTCTCCAGGACTTTGTACTTCTCCCTGAATGGAGACCATCCAATCCTCCCTCATATCGAAAATTGAATTAACCTTGATCACATCTTCAGATTGAAGCTCTAAATCATACTGATCGTTCATTAATTGTTCAGGTGAAAAAGCTAAGGTAGAAAGTGTGAAATTTGGATTCTGACGGATCACCACTGCTCTTGACATGAATACATCCGGACTAAAACCATCCGCCTGACTAATCAAATCACTTAGCATAAGTCCTTCGGTTAATTGATACTCTCCAGGATGATTCACTGCTCCATCTACTGTAACACGGCCAACAAAAAGATCGCGTATCTCATCAACCATTACTTTATCTCCGGACATCATCACCATTTGATCGAAAGCATTTTTATTGGCGGTTTGTACTGTTTTGCGGTTCGATAAATTCCTTTGAAAAGAAACACTTTCTTTAAAAGCATTAGCCGTAAATCCTCCACAAAAACTTAATAAATCACTGAAAGTTTCGGCATCTCGCATCTCATAATAAGCTGGTCTCTTAACTTCTCCTTCAATAGATACCCTATTCAAATAAGGCTTCACTAAAACTACATCCTGATCTTGAAGCATGATATTCTGCCCTTCTCCAAATACAAGAAAATTATAAGCATCTAATGTAGCCTCTTTCTTACCTCCCCTGAAAATCTGTATTTCACGCAGTGAACCACTTTCATTTGGCCCGCCAGCCAGATATAGCGCGTTAAAAGCTGTTCCGAAAGAAGACATTTGATAAGTCCCTGGCTTTACTACTTCGCCAATCACATTGACACTTATGGTTCTGATCTGTCCAAGGCTTACCTGGGCAAAGGTGTTATCTCCCAATGTACTGTAAATAGATTTGAGTTTTGTTTTAATTCTGCTCTCTGCTCTTTCCATTGAGAGCCCATTCAAATAAATTGGACCAACACTTGGAACAAAAACAGATCCCTCTGGAGACACTTCTAATTGATAGGTTTGCTCAGAAGCTCCCCAGACATCAATAATGATCTGATCACCAGGGCCAACCTGATATCCCTTTGGGGTTGCTATATTCAGGCTCGGTTCAAAAGTCAAATTCTGATTTTGGAAAAATGACATTCCGAATATTGGTAATCCATCAGAAATATCTAAACTGTCGGATTCAAAAATCATTGCAAAAGGATCATCACTTACATCTGATTCTGAATTAGAAGTTTGAGTCTGATTACCCTGGTTTACATTCCGGCCTCTGGAACGTGGAACATTGGAAGAATTCGAAGAGCTCGTTGAACCTGATTTAAGCTGTGCAATTCTACTTCTTAATTTTGCTATTTGTGTAGCAGACATTCCTCGTGCTTTGGCCATTGCTTCAAGTTGTTGTTCAGAATAGCCACTAGCCTCTGCCTTTTTTAAATAGCCCTGTATTTGCGCATCACTCAAATCATCCACATTTACGCTTTGAAGGTTTTGTGAAGACATATCCTGAGCGGTGAGAAACTGCCCGGAAAAAAGAATCATTAATGAGAAAAACACTCTCAGTAAAGCTTTCTGCATGGTTCTATTAAAATTTGGCCGCTAAGTTAGTGAATTGAGGTAAGATTACCTGCAACAAGAAAATATGGATTCAGAAGATCTTCTTTATTGTATTGAACGGGAATTTCTTTGTCTTTAATAGTAACTGTTCCACCTGCTTCTTCTACAATAATCTGGGCTGCTGCCGTATCCCACTCCATGGTAGGGGCATACCGAGGGTAAAGATCTGCCTCTCCTTCAGCAACCATTAATAATTTAAGTGAACTTCCTTTGGAAACCGTCACCGGATTATTTAATCCGTTAATAAAAGACTCAGTATCTTCGTTCAAATGAGATCTGGAAGCAACAACTTTTAGGTCAGAATCATTCATCGTAAAGTTATTAACCTCAATTTTACTTCCATTTTTGTAGGCTCCCTGATCCTTAATTGCCCAAAACACGTCTCCTAAAACCGGAGTATAAACGACCCCCAATACAACTTTAGTTCGATGGATAAGTGCAATGTTCACCGTAAATTCACCATTCTTCTTGATAAACTCTTTGGTTCCATCCAGTGGATCTATCATCCAAAAATAACCCCAGTCCTTGCGCTCAGCATATGGCACTTTACTTCCCTCCTCACTGAGAATTGGCAAGCCAGTCTCCTCTAAAAGCTCAACAATTTTATTATGTGAGGCTTTATCAGCTAAAGTCAAAGGTGAATCGTCTGCTTTCGCTTCAATTGAAAAGTCTCCGCTTGCATAAATTTCCAGAATTGCCTCTCCGGCACTCAAGGAAGCCGATTTAGCAATTTCTAATAAATGGTCAAAATCCATAATGTCTTATAAAAAGAATAGCCTCAATTTAAATTGAGGCACCATCTTCACCGTTATGTTTATAAATCTTAAATAATCATTCCAGCAGCCACCGTTTCATTGGTAGCATCATCTACAAGGATTATACTCCCAGTCTGACGGTTCTTGCGATAGGAATCAGCCAAAACTGGTTTTGTTGTTCTTAACTGCACTCTACAGATATCATTCATTTTAATATCCTTATCTTCTTCATTTCTGTGAAGTGTATTGATATCTAGTTTATATCTGACCTCTTTGATCATAGCTTTCATATCTGCTGAGGTATGACGAAGTGTATATTTCGTTCTAGGCATTGGTCCCTTCTGGTTTAACCAACACATCATTACTTCGACATCCTGTCTTGGCTCTGGTTGATTATTACTTCTCACCAGCATATCACCTCTACTAATATCAATATCATCCTGCAAAGTGATAGTCACTGACATTGGAGCATATGCTTCTTCAATAGGACCATCAAATGTGTCTATTGATTTTATTTTTGAAGTAAAGCCAGATGGCAATACTGTAACATCATCTCCTGGTTTGAAAATCCCACCTGCTATTCTTCCTGCATACCCTCTATAGTCGTGATATTCATCGTTCTTGGGTCGAATAACCGTCTGTACAGGAAATCTGCAATCAATATGGTTGTAGTCACTTCCTATGTGTATGGTCTCCAGGGAATAGAGCAAAGTTGATCCTTCATACCAAGGCATATTTTCACTCCGATTTACCACATTGTCTCCTTTCAAAGCACTGATAGGGATGAACCGAACATCTTTGACATCAAGCTTAGCTGCAAAATTTTCAAAATCATCAACAATCTTGTCATAAGCGGCTTGATCGTAATCAACCAAATCCATCTTATTAACACAAACAATAATGTGTGGAATTTGTAGTAGCGATGCAATAATTGAATGTCGGCAAGTCTGATCAACCACACCATTCCTTGCATCGATAAGAATCAAAGCCACATTAGCTGTAGAGGCTCCGGTAACCATGTTTCGAGTATACTGAATATGCCCAGGAGTGTCAGCAATGATGAATTTTCTCTTTGGAGTGGCAAAATACCTGTAGGCAACATCAATAGTAATACCTTGCTCCCTTTCATCCTTTAGCCCATCAGTGAGTAAAGCAAGATCCGTGTCCTGCAAACCTTTACGCTCACTAGACTGCTTCACTTGTTCCATCTGATCTTCAAAGATTGATTTAGAATCAAAAAGAAGTCGGCCAATTAAAGTACTCTTTCCATCGTCCACGCTTCCTGCGGTTGTGAAGCGTAACAGTTCCATGTCTAAGTAGGAATTTGGTTTTTGGTCTTGGGTATTTGGTGTCCCCATGATTAAAATTTCTTTACTGATTTAATAAATGAATTGATCTTTTTTTGTAGTTGGTTAATAGATTCCTGGATACTTTCAACCTTTTCTCCATCTAAAAACTCTAGTTCAGCAGAGATTATTAGCTGAGTTTTAAGTTCAAAAGAGGAACCAATGGCTATTTCGAGAAATCGAACAAATTCCTTATTTGAACTTCTACTACATCCTTCAGCTATATTTGAAGGAATAGATATTGCTGCTCTCCTCATTTGAGAAGTCAAACCATACATTTCTTCCTTAGGCATAGATTTTGTTTGATTATAGGTTTGAATCGCTAGATACTTACCTAATTCCCAAACTTCTAACTCCTTAAAATTTCTCATTACAATGTTGATTAGTCTTAAAACCAAAGCCTAATTCCCAAAACCCAGCACCATCACACTAAAAATACCCTTGTCGCTTACGATCTTCCATGGATGTTTCAGAACGCTTGTCGTCTTCTCTGTTTCCACGTTCAGTCTGACGAGCAGCTGCCACTTCCTCTACGATTTTCTCCAAAGTATCTGCATCAGACTCATCTCCCCCAGTGATGGTAATATCACCAAGAGTACGGAACCTGATTTTTTTCTCCACAACTTCCTCCTTATCATCTATCTGGATATAATCTGATACCGGGAGCCAGGTATTACTTCTTCTAATCACTTTTCTTGTGTGAGCAAAATACAGCGAAGGTATTTGAATGTTTTCAGCAAGAATGTATTGCCAAACATCCATCTCTGTCCAGTTACTCAATGGAAATACCCTAAAGTGCTCTCCAAAATGATGTTTACCATTGAATATATTCCAAAGCTCTGGTCTTTGATTTTTAGGGTCCCACTGACCAAATTCATCTCTATGAGAAAAGAAACGTTCCTTTGCCCGTGCTTTTTCCTCATCTCTTCTGGCCCCACCTATTGCTGCATCGAATTTGTTTTCCTCTACAGTGTCCAAAAGTGTAACGGTTTGAATAGCATTTCGGGTTGCGTTTCTTCCCTTCTCTTCTGCAGCTCGTCCGTCATCTATAGATTTCTGTACAGAACCTACAACCAGTTTCGCCCCGAGTTCTTTGACGAGGTTATCTCTAAATTCCATAGTTTCCGGGAAGTTATGCCCGGTATCAATGTGTACCAATGGAAACGGAATTTTCGCTGGATGAAAGGCCTTTCTAGCCAGGTGCACTACAACGATCGAGTCTTTCCCTCCGGAAAAAAGTATCGCCGGGTTTTGAAACTGAGCAAAAACTTCACGTAGGACATATATTGACTCAGCTTCAAGCTCCTTTAAATGAGTAAGGTTATAGCTCTTCATTGCTATTTTAATTTTGGTACTATTTGATTGATTAGTTCTTTTAAAGATTCTTCCACAGATTTCCCTTCAGTTTTTACGTGCACATCAGGTGATTCTGGCCTCTCAAATGGAGAATCAATTCCTGTAAAATTAGGAATTTTACCTGCTCTGGCTTTGGCATAAAGACCTTTCACATCTCTACTTTCACAAACTTCAAGCGGAGTATCAACAAATACTTCTATGAAATTCTTTGCCCCTACAAGATTTTTTGCTTGTTCACGATCTTGTTTGAAGGGAGAAATAAAAGCTGTTAAAACAATGATTCCAGCATCAAGAAACAGGCTTGAGACTTCAGCAATACGTCGGATATTCTCCACTCTACTCGTATCTGTAAAATCCAGGTCCTTGTTAAGGCCGGATCTCACATTATCCCCATCTAAGATATAGGTGTGAAAATTCAGATTAAAAAGATGAGTTTCAAAAGCGCTAGCCAGGGTAGATTTGCCAGACCCTGAAAGGCCTGTAAACCAAATGAGTTTTGGTTCATAACCAAGCTTTTTAATCCGATCAACCTGTTTGACCGCATGGTCGTGTGGAATTATATTTTCTTGTACACTCAATTTCAGCTGAATTTCAGTAAATGTGCAATTTTATTGACAAGTTTTAAATACTAGAGCCGCGAATCTACGAATTCCTTTGGTAATATCCCTTTTACATCAAAAATTACTGGAACAGTTCTACTTAATTGACTCCAATCATAACTTATAAACTCCTGATGAGCCACAGCCACTATGACTGCCTGATAATCAGCAAACAAAGGCTTACTGACCATGTGAATGTCATACTCAACCATAACTTCTAATTGATCTGCATTCGGATCATAAACATCTGTGGATATACCATAATCAACCAGTTCTCTGAAAATATCAATCACACGTGAGTTTCTGATATCAGGACAATTCTCTTTGAAAGTGATTCCCAGAATGAGAACTTTGGTGTCACTGTTCATCTGCTTTTTCTGAGAAAGGAGCTTAATAGTCCTTTGAGCAACATGGGCTCCCATATTGTCATTGATCTTTCTGCCAGACAATATCACCTGTGGGTGATATCCAAGTTCCTCAGCTTTATAGGTTAGATAAAATGGATCAACTCCGATACAATGTCCTCCAACAAGGCCTGGAGAAAATTTCAGAAAATTCCATTTTGTGCCAGCTGCCTCCAATACTTCCGAAGTATCAATTCCTATCTTCTCAAAGATTAAAGCAAGCTCATTAATAAAAGCAATATTGATATCACGTTGTGAATTCTCTATTACTTTGGCTGCTTCTGCAACCTTAATGCTTGACGCTTTGAACGTTCCAGCCAGAACAATGGACTTATAAAAACCATCCACAGCTGTCGCTGCTTCAGGATTGCTTCCACTTGTTACTTTCAGAATTGTAGTAAGTCGATGTACCTTATCTCCTGGATTAATGCGTTCAGGCGAGTAACCGCAGAAAAAATCCTGATTGAATTTCAATCCACTTCCTGACTCTAACAGAGGAACGCACTCCTCTTCAGTACATCCAGGGTAAACTGTAGATTCATAAACAACAACGTCTCCCTTTTTGAGGTATGGAGCAACTGTCCTTGAAGCACTCAAAATAGGCCTCAAATCAGGCTTTTTGTGCTCATCAACTGGTGTCGGAACAGTTATTATATAAAAATTGCAGTCAGAAATTGCCTCTGGGTTTGATGTATATCGTAGCAGAGACGCTTCGGCAAGCTCACCTGCACTTACCTCAAGTGTACGATCTCGGCCATTATTCAACTCATCAATTCTACTTGAATTAATGTCAAACCCTACAGTAGGGTATTTCTTTCCTGTCTCAACAGCCAGCGGCAACCCTACATAGCCTAATCCAATGACTGCAACCTTATACTCCATGATGCTAACCTAAGACTTTCTTCTTAAAGTAATCTAGAGTTGGTTCCAAGCCAGCAGCTCTGGTATATTTTGGCTCCCAATCAAGAATTTCTTTAGCCAAAGAAATATCTGGTTTCCTTTGCTTTGGATCATCTTTTGGTAACGGCAAGTATTTAATCTTTGACTTACTTCCGGTCAGTCGAATGATTTCCTCTCCAAATTCGTTGATAGTGATTTCTTCAGGATTCCCAATATTCACAGGCCCAGAATAATCACTCATTAGCAATCTATAAATCCCTTCCACCAAATCATCAACATAAGTAAAAGAGCGCGTCTGGCTCCCATCTCCAAATGCAGTAAGTTCTTCACCTCTCAGAGCTTGAGAAATGAACGCAGGAAGAACACGGCCATCATCCAATCGCATTCTAGGGCCGAAAGTGTTAAAGATCCTTACAATCCTGGTTTCCAACCCATGGTAAGTGTGATAAGCCATTGTTATAGCTTCCTGAAATCTTTTCGCTTCATCATAAACACCTCGTGGACCCACTGGATTGACATTGCCCCAATAGTCTTCTTTCTGCGGGTGAACTAAAGGGTCTCCATATACTTCCGAAGTAGAAGCAATCAGCATTCTTGCACCTTTTTCCTTAGCTAGCCCCAGGCAATTGTGAGTTCCCAAAGAACCAACCTTCATCGTCTGTATTGGCATTTTTAAATAGTCGATTGGGCTAGCTGGTGAAGCAAAGTGTAGTATGTATTTCAAATCCCCTGACACATGAACATAATTGGAAACATCATGATGTTGGAATTCAAAATCCGGGTGGCCCATCAGGTGTTCAATATTGGCAATATCTCCAGTAATCAAGTTATCCATGGCTACCACATAATAACCTTCTTTGATAAACCTGTCACATAGATGTGATCCCAGGAAACCGGCTCCACCGGTTATAAGTACTTTTTGCTTTGGCATGTCTTTATTCAAATAATACTGCATCTTTTAACAGCGGTTGTATAAGGTCTTTTTCCGAAATTGTTGGTTGTTCTGTAAAATGCCACTCAAGGTTCAGAGAAGGGTCATTATACAATACGCCTCTTTCACTCTCTGGAGCATAAAAATTATCTACTGCATAGTAAAACAGTGTGTCGTCCTTAAGTGTGTGATACCCATGTGCAAAACCTTTTGGAACAAGAAAAAAGGTGTCAGGCGAAGAGATTTCAAGCATAAAAGACTGGCCAAATGTAGGCGAGGACTTTCTAATATCTACAGCCACATCAATCACAGCACCTGATATTACACTTACCAGTTTTGACTGAGCCATGGGCTCCATTTGATAATGCAATCCTCTTAAAACGTTTTTAGCTGACTTAGCAAAATTAATCTGTTTCACCTCAAAAGGTATTCCTGCCTCCTGAAGCTTCTTTTGATTAAAAGATTCCAGAAAAAAGCCTCTTTGATCACCAAAAACCTTAGACTTAATAATAAAGCAATCCTTAAGTGGCGTTTCTATTATTTCCATTTTAAAACATTCATTAAATATTGACCATACCCACTTTTCATTAGTGGCCGGGCTAATTCTTCAAGTTGCGTCTCAGAAATAAACCCCATTCTATAAGCTATTTCCTCAATACAGCCAATTTTTAACCCTTGTCTTTCTTCTATTGCATATACGAATTCACCTGCCTGAATAAGGGATGCAAATGTACCAGTATCCAACCAGGCCGTCCCTCTATCAAGCTTCTCCACTGACAACTTTCCTTTTTCTAAATAGTAATTATTTACAGAAGTTATTTCCAATTCACCTCTTGCGCTCGGTTTAATGCCCTTCGCAATATCTACAACTTCATTATCGTAGAAATATAACCCCGGAACTGCATAACTCGATTTGGGATTTTCAGGCTTTTCTTCTATTGATATTGCTTTACCAGATCCATCAAATTCTACCACCCCATATCGTTCAGGGTCGTGAACTCTGTAAGCAAACACAACTCCCCCGTCTGGATTGACACAACTTTGCAATTTTTTGGATAATCCTGAAGCATAGAAAATATTGTCTCCGAGAACGAGAGCCACAGAATCTCCTTCTATAAATTCTTCTCCAATTATAAAGGCCTGGGCCAATCCTTCAGGTTTTTCCTGAACAGCATAAGAAAATTCACAACCCAATGATTTTCCATCACCCAATAGTTCTTCGAACAAAGGCAAATCTCTTGGAGTGGAAATAATTAAGATCTCACGAATTCCCGCCAGCATTAATACCGATAACGGATAATAAATCATTGGCTTATCGTATACCGGCAAAATCTGCTTACTGACTGCCAAGGTCAAAGGATGGAGTCTCGTGCCAGAACCTCCTGCTAATATGATTCCTTTCATTTCTTAGGGTTTTGGGTTTTAGGACTTGGGCTGTTGGCCAATAAATTAATGGTAAAATAGCTCACCTTATTTAAGAATAATGTTCTTGATAATATTTTTGATAGTCTCCAGATGTGATATCATCTAGCCACTTTTCATTTGCAAGATACCAGTCTACAGTCTTTTCCAATCCTTCCTCAAATTGTAATGACGGCTCCCAGCCTAATTCATTTTTAAGCTTGGTAGCATCAATGGCATATCTCAAATCATGTCCTGCCCTGTCCTTAACATAAGTTATTAATTGTTCTGAAGTGCCTAGCGGACGGCCCAATTTTTCATCCATCACCTTACATATTAACTTGACAAGGTCAATATTCTTCCATTCATTGAAGCCTCCGATATTATAGGTTTCTCCATTTACTCCTTTGTGAAAAATCACATCAATAGCTCGGGCATGATCCTCTACAAAAAGCCAGTCACGAATATTTTCACCCTTACCATAAACTGGCAGTGGTCTATTGTTTTTGATGTTATTAATCACCAGTGGAATCAACTTCTCGGGAAAATGGAAAGAACCATAATTATTAGAGCAATTAGAAACCACTACAGGGAGTTTATAAGTGTTGTGATATGCCCTTACAAAATGATCTGACGCAGCCTTGGAAGCAGAATAAGGTGACTTAGGATCGTAGGAAGTTGTTTCTAAGAAAAAACCCTCATCCTCTAGTGAGCCATAAACTTCGTCTGTGGAAACATGGTAAAACCTTTTATCTTCTTTACCCTCCCAATTGTGTTTCGCGGCATTAAGTAAAGTCACAGTTCCGATAACATTAGTCTCAACAAAAGCCATCGGGTTGGTGATCGAGCGATCCACATGAGACTCTGCTGCCAAGTGAATTACTCCGTCAAAATTATGCTCTTCGAATATTTTTTGGATATATGCTGCATCACAGATATCTCCTTTCAAAAAAGTATAATTAGGCTCATTTTCGATATCACGAAGATTTTCCAGATTACCTGCATAAGTTAGCTTGTCCAGATTAAAAATCTGATAGTTCGGATAGTTTCTAACAAACCTTCTGACAACATGAGAACCAATAAATCCAGCTCCTCCGGTGATTAGTATTTTTTTCATTCTATCAATTAATTGCGACCGCAAAGATTCTAAATAATCAATTAACAACCATTATTTTGATCCTTTTCTACACCAAAGGTGCAATATCATAAAAGTCTAGTTTTGAATATTTGGACATTGGAGCACAAATTCCGATTATCAGTTCATTATCTCAGATATTCAGTAAAAGTCAATAAGAGAAATACGCTTTACCCTAATTTTGCCGTATGATCAAACAACTGTGGTGGCTCATATATAAAGACTTGCAAATAGACTGGAGATCAAAATATCCGATTGCCGGAATTTTGCTTTACATCACTTCGCTGATCATTACCAGTTATTTATCCTTCACAGGCTTTATTGATCCGGAAACCTGGAATGCCTTACTTTGGCTGATTCTACTTTTCATTTCTATCAATGCTGTAGCTAAGAGCTTTTCTCAAGAGGAAGATAGAGGTTTGTACTATTTCTTTCTGATCAAGCCTGAAAGGATCATTCTTGCCAAGCTCATTTATTATAGCCTATATCAATGGCTATTGATCGGAATTGCATTGGCTGTATTTTCATTGTTTTTAGGATTCCCTGTAAAGGGGCCTTTGGCTTTTCTTATCAATTTACTCATTGGCTCATTTGGACTTTCTTCAGCATTTACAATGGTATCTTCCATTGCCAGCAAGACGAACAACAATGCGGTAATGATGGCCATCCTTGGCTTCCCTGTTATCATCCCGATCCTCATGTTAGCCATTTCTAACTCTCAGGTTATTGTCTTGGGAGGTTCCTGGAGTGATATTATGGTTAACCTCATGACGCTCCTCAGCGTGAATGTTATTATCATTGCGCTCTCTTATATTCTGTTTCCATTTACCTGGAAATCTTAAACGAATGAATTACTTATTAAAGACAGATTGGTGGAAGTGGTTGGCAGTGGTCCTGCTGTTTTATGTTTTCATTGGCGGGTTCTTATTCCCAGTCCCCAGACTTCCTATCCTAAATGAAACGATACGCGTTCTACACTTTCATGTGCCCATGTGGTTTGGAATGCTTTTTCTTTTCCTTGGATCAGTCGTTCATGCCATAAAATATCTTAGAAATGGCGATCACAACACAGATATTATCAGTAACCAACTCGCAACCGTAGGTACAGTCTTTGGTATACTGGGTATGCTCACAGGAATGTTTTGGGCAACCTTTACCTGGGGTGAACCATGGAGTAGCGACCCGAAGCAAAATGCTTCAGCGATAGGTCTTCTGATCTATTTTGCATACTTCATCCTTAGAGGCTCCATTCAGGATGAACAGCAGCGTGCTAAAATCTCAGCCGTTTATAATGTGTTTGCTTTTGCAGCTTTGATCCCGCTTTTGTTTATTCTCCCAAGAATGACAGATAGCTTACATCCTGGAAATGGCGGAAACCCAGGCTTCAACTCCTATGACCTTGATAGCAAGCTTCGCCTTGTATTTTATCCTGCTGTAATTGGCTGGACGCTATTAGGCTATTGGATAGCGACACTAAAGATTCGGGCAAAAAAACTACAACATAAATTTGACGATTTGGATTAACAATCACGTTTAGACAATCAAATTAGAATAGATACTACTTAGAGTGTAATCTCATGACAATATTCGCGAACTTATTTTCCAGCCTTTCCGTTTTCTTCACCAGCATTTTACTTCAAATCCCTATGGCGGAAACATTCCGCAGCAGCGGAAAAATCTATGTGGTGCTGGCAGTGGTGCTCATCATTCTTGGTGGATTGTTTTTCTACCTTTTTAGAATTGATAAAAAACTGAAGAAACTGGAAGACGAAATAAATGATGGGAAAAACTAAATAGTCCATCACATCATTCATAAAAACTAATTGAAATGAAAAAGAGTCATATTTTCGGAATTATTGTAATTGCCATAGCCATTGTGGTGATTATGTCAACAGCAGGAGACGCAAGTGCGTATGTGACCTTCAAGGATGCTAAGGAAATGGCTGATAATGGCAATGCTAACAAAATCCATGTGGTTGGCAAACTACCCAAGAATGCCAATGGAGAAGTAGTAGGAATAGAGCCAAGTCCTGATATGCTTTCATTCAAATTTGAGATGGTAGACGAGAACAATGAAAAACAGACAGTTTTTCATGCAAACCCAATGCCCACTGATTTTCTCCGATCAGAGCAGGTAGTAGTGGTTGGCAACTACCAAAACGGGAATTTTATAGCTGAAAAAATATTGCTAAAGTGCCCTTCCAAATACCAGGAAGAGGACGTAAAAGTGTAAGGAATGATTCACTATTTTGCTGGAAACCTCGGTCACTTTTTTGTGATCCTCGCATTCGTATCGGCCATTCTGGCTACTTATGCCTTCTCCAAGAACATTAATGATGCACAAGATCAATGGGCTCGCTTTGCCAAGGGAGCCTTTTATGTTCATGCAATTGCCATTTTTGGAATTGTAATTACTCTCTTTGTGATGATCTCCAACCACATGTTTGAGTATCATTACGTTTACAATTACACCTCGAAGATTCTGCCGGTATACTACCAGATTTCCAGCTTCTGGAACGGTCAGGAAGGATCCTTCCTGCTTTGGATGTTTTGGAACGCAATCCTTGGCCTCATACTCATTCGCACCAACAAACAATGGCGCGCTCCGATGATGGCTGTGTTTACCTTCACCCAGGTTTTTTTGGTATCGATGATCATGGGTGTAGTAGTGTTCAATATAAAAATCGGAAGCTCCCCTTTTATCCTACTGAGAGACGTCATCAACGATGAAATTTTTAAGTTACAACCTGACTTCATTCCCGAAGATGGTCGTGGATTAAATCCACTACTTCAGAATTACTGGATGGTAATCCACCCGCCAACATTATTCCTTGGCTTTGCCGCAACTGTGATTCCATTCGCTTTTGCTATTGCCGGTTTGATCACTGGGAAATACAGAGAGTGGATTAGACCAGCTTTACCATGGGCCCAGTTTGGTGCTGCCGTACTTGGTGTTGGGATTTTGATGGGTGCTTACTGGGCTTATGAAACACTCAACTTTGGTGGATATTGGAACTGGGATCCTGTGGAAAATGCCATCTATGTGCCCTGGCTAGTATTGGTAGCGGCTGTACATACCATGCTTGCTTTCAAGAAAAGTCCTTCAGCATTGAAAGCTTCCATTATTCTGGTAATGGCAACTTACGTATTAATCGTTTACTCAACATTTCTGACCAGGAGTGGTGTGCTTGGAAATGCCTCTGTACACTCGTTTACGGATCTTGGGCTTTCCGGGCAGTTACTTATCTACCTCTTTGTCTTCATCATTTTGTCAGTTTGGGTAAGTGCCAGAGTTTGGAAAAAGCTTCCAACTAATAAAGAAGAAACCTCTGCCTACTCTCGTGAATTTTGGATTTTCATAGGAGCCACCGTTCTCTGTTTGATGGCTTTTCAGGTCATCCTGCCCACGAGTATCCCGGTTTGGAATGAACTTGTGGAAGCCTTTGGTGGAAACTCCAATATGGCACCTCCAGCAGATCAGGTTGGTTTTTATACTCCATTTCAGCTTTACTTTTCTATCGCTTTGGCCCTGCTATCCGGAACAGGTCAGTTCTTTTGGTGGAACAAAATGGATAAGAAAAAGCTGAAGCAAGCCATCAGTGGCCCATTGATGATTTCACTTATCATTTCCGCGTTGGTTTTTGTGCTGGCAAAAGTTCAGGATATATGGTTCTTGCTTCTGCTGACGGCAAGTATTTATAGCATTGTTGCCAATCTGAAGATCTTCTTTGATGTGGCTAAATCCAATATTAAGCTCAGTGGGGGTGCTATCGCCCACATTGGTGTAGCGATGATGTTGATCGGGATTTTGTTCAGTTCAGGGTATTCAAAAATTCTATCCAAGAATAACACAGGGTTGCTTTGGAGTAAGGAGTTTCCTGATGAAATCAACCAAAACAACCTCTTGCTGTTCCTGAATGAACCACGCCAGATGGGTGATTACTCGCTTCATTACAAAGGGATGCGAAAACTTACCAATGACTTTGGGTATATTGATATCAATGACATAGAAGGTGTAATCAGCCCTATTGAAGTAACGATCGCGAGAAACACCATTTCCAGTACTGGTGAAGAGCTGCAAAGAGGTGATACTGTTCGCTTGATCAATGACGAAAACAGCTATTTTGAAGTTGAATACAAACGCCAAGACGAAAGTTCATTTACACTTTACCCAAGAATACAGATCAATGCATCGATGGGTAATGTGTATTCGCCTGATATTAACAGGACATTGACAGCCGATCTTTACACTCATGTTCGCACATTCCCAGACCCAAAGCAAGAAACCACGTGGAGCGATATAGAAGAAATAACAGTGCAGCCTGGCGATGAATTCTTTATCAATGATTATGTAGCGCGGTTTATTGATATGCAACCAGTAACTGATCTTGATGGCATCACATTAGGCCAAGGAGATGTAGCTGTAAAAGCCATTATCGAAATTGATGGCGAGCATAAAACATACACAGCCGAGCCTATTTACATTATTAAAGACAAAATGGCTGGCCGCATTCCCGATTATGTAAATGATCTTGCGAGTAGGATAACCGTCCAAAACATCTTACCTGAACAGAACAGTTTTGTGTTCGGACTAAGTACTACTCAAAAAGACTGGATCATCATAGAAGCTGTGGAAAAGCCTTGGATCAATATACTTTGGCTAGGAACTCTCCTGCTCACTATTGGATTTGGGGTAGCTATCAGCAGAAGATATACGGAGTTTAAGAAGATGCGGGATAAAGGGATGGAATAGGGTTGCCTTAAGCTGAACGCTAACCGCTTTACGCTTTTAAATAGCCACGATGTAAGCTTTGAAACATATCTTTGCTAAAAAATCACCATGCCGTTTAGCATCGCCATTGTTGGTACGGGAAATGTCGGATATCACTATGCAAAAAGGTTAAAAGCTATTAGCAATAGTCCTAAGGCTATATTGAGCCGAAGCTCTGAAAATGCTCAGCACTTAATCAGCGAATTAAATCTGGGAGCAGAAATCATCACCACCAATCAAATCATTCCAGATGTTGATTTTGTAATCCTGGCTGTACCAGATAATGCTCTCACAGAAATTCTTGACAGTTATAGTTTTGATCAAAAGAGTATAATTGTCCATACTTCCGGAGCACAGTCCATCGGCTTACTCAAAAAATATCCTCAGCATGGTGTTCTTTATCCATTACAAACTTTTACCAAAACCAAGGAAGTAAATTTTGACCAGATCCCGTTTTTGATCGAAGCGAATGATGAAAATACGCTTTTAAAGATTCGGGAACTGGCAAGATTGCTAGGGTCAAATATTCAGGAAGTAGATTCCGAAAAAAGACTCAGAATCCATCTGGCTGCTGTTTTTGCTTGTAATTTTTCAAATCACTTGTACAATGCTGCGGAACAAATCCTGGCTGGCACAAACGTACAACTCAAAGATCTAAGGCATCTCATTCAGGAAACCATGGACAAGGCCATAGCGTTAGGAGCTGAACAATCACAGACCGGACCAGCTATTCGAGGCGACATTAAAGTCATCGAAAAACACCTTGAACTACTAAATGGGGAAAAGGATTTGCGAGATATTTACGAACTGATCACTGACCAAATAAGCACCAGGCGCAAAACATGAAACGACTATTCCAGGATTTTGTCGGGTTTCTCATGGCCAGCAGGATTCCAAACCTGTTGGTGATCGGTGCTACGCAGTATCTCTCAGCGATTTTTCTGGTAAGTGATTATCCTGAAAAATACAGCCATTTGACAAGTATTGGCTTTTTTGCTTTGGTAGTCAGTACGGTAATGATTGCTGCTGGGGGTTATATTATCAACGATTACTATGATCAAAAAATTGACATGATCAACCGGCCAAAGGAAGTGGTGGTAGGAACAAAATTCGGAAGAAGAATGGCTATGCTTTCGCATTTCTTACTGTCCGTTACCGGAATTGGAATTGGGTTTTACCTCAGCGCTAAAATTGGTGTAATCCACCTGTTTTCTGCTTTTTTCCTCTGGTACTATTCCAATTATCTGCGTCGGATCACACTTATTGGAAATATTGTCATCGCCTTCCTAACAGGGCTCACCTTGCTCATAGTTATAGTCTATTTACAACGAAATGAAGTATTGGTTTATGTTTATTCCTTGTTTGCCATGGCAATTGTATTGATCCGGGAAGTGATCAAAGACATAGAAGATGTAAAGGGAGATTCCACATTTGGGGTTGAGAGTTTGCCGGTGATATTTGGAATCAGAGGAGCTAAGATCTTCATCTACCTCTTAAGCATTGGGAGCAGTGGATTGCTACTTTCATTTCTGATTACTGTTGACAATTGGTTGGTTCGCTTTTACTTTGCAGCCCTGGCGCCAGTATTTATCTGGTTTATTTATAAACTGATAATGGCAGATAGACAGAGAGAATATAAGCACCTTGTCAGAGTCACAAACCTGATTATTTTTTCAGGCCTGATAAGTATGATCTTTATAAAATCATGGCAATAAACATTGTAATCTTCGCTTCGGGTAGTGGCTCCAATGCAGAGCAGTTAGTCAAACATTTTGGTCAGATTGATGGCATCAATGTCACAGGTATCTTTGCCAACAAGTCGAATGCCTATGTACTGGAGAGGGCAAAAAATCTGAACGTACCTTCAGAAGTATTTGATCGGGCCGCCTTCAAAAAGGAAAGCTTTCTGGAAATACTTGAAAAATATCAAGCTGATTACCTCGTACTGGCAGGGTTTCTATGGAAAGTTCCTGATTATCTTATTCAGGCTTTTCCCGACAAAATCATCAATATTCATCCGGCTTTGCTCCCTGGCTATGGAGGAAAAGGTATGTATGGCGAACATGTGCACAATGCCGTGATTGCCAACAAGGAAAAGCAATCCGGAATCACCATTCACCTGGTGAACGAAAATTATGACGAAGGTAGGATATTGTTTCAGGCTAGCTGTGACATTTCAGAAAATGATACTCCGGATTCTTTGGCTACCAAAATTCACAAGCTTGAACATGAGTATTTTCCAAAGATTGTAGAAGATTATGTGAGAGATATGCTTCACGCTGATCGCTAAAAGCCAAACGCTTTCCGAAGTTCCCAAAAATACTAAAGCCTGGCTGTCCCAAAACCTCAATAATGTCTAGCTTTGCAGCTTATTTTCAGGCACATGAGCGAAGTAAAGATACAATCAGCACTAATTTCAGTTTTTTACAAAGATGGACTCGCACCGATCGTTGAGAAGTTGAACGATCTTGGCGTAAAACTGTATTCAACAGGAGGCACGCAGAAATTCATCGAAGAAATGGGGGTAGAAGTAACTCCTGTTGAAGATATCACCCAATATCCTTCCATTTTCGGGGGTCGTGTGAAGACACTTCACCCAAAGGTTTTCGGTGGAATTTTGCATCGAAGAGACCATGAAGGGGATCAGAAGGAAAAGGAGCAGTTTGACATTCCTCCGATTGATTTGGTGATCGTAGACCTTTATCCATTCGAAGAAACTGTTGCTGGTGGTGCCAGCGAAGAAGACATTATTGAAAAAATTGACATTGGAGGAATAGCGCTGATCCGTGGAGCAGCCAAGAATTTCAAAGACGTTGTTATCGTCAGCTCAAGAAATTTCTATGCTGACTTGCTGCAAATTTTAGAAGAGAAACAAGGAGTTACTTCTCTTGCGGACAGAAAACTATTTGCGACACGAGCTTTTGATACTTCATCACATTACGACTCTGCAATTTTCAGTTACATGAATGGTGATGATTCTGTGCCATCATTCAAAGTGAGCGGAGCTAATGGAAAAGTGCTTCGATACGGAGAAAACCCACATCAACAAGGAGTATTCTACCAGGAATCTGAACCTTACTTTGATCAGACCCACGGAAAGGAAATTTCTTATAACAATTTGGTAGACATTGAAGCGGCAATTCAGTTGATTGGTGAATTTGGTGAAGAAACTGCCTTTGCCATCCTCAAGCACAACAATGCCTGTGGAGTAGCAACGGCTGACGATGTGAAAACTGCTTACCAAAAAGCTTTTGCAGCGGACACCATTTCTGCTTTTGGAGGTGTACTGATCACCAACAAAGAAGTGACCAAAGAAGCAGCAGAAGAGATGCACAGTCTGTTTTTCGAAATATTGATTGCTCCTTCTTTCGCTGCAGAAGCATTGGAAATACTGCAGCAAAAAAAGAATAGGATTTTACTCATTCAGAAAAAAGGATGGGACCGTAAGAAAATTCATAAGAGCATGCTCAACGGCACGCTCGTTCAGGACTATGACCATGTAACCGACAGTGAAGACATGCTGAAAGTGGTGACCAAAGAAGCTCCGTCTGCTGAAGAAATTCAAAGCTTATTGTTTGCTTCCAAAATCTGTAAGCAGTCAAAATCGAATACAATCATATTGGCCAAGGACGGTCAGCTTTATGCCAGTGGTGTAGGACAGACTTCAAGAGTAGACGCACTGGAACAGGCCATAGATAAAGCAAAGAAATTTGGTTTTGACCTAAATGGAGCAGTGATGGCTTCTGATGCATTCTTCCCATTCCCTGATTGTGTGGAGATTGCGGATCTAGCAGGTATCAAAGCAGTCATCCAGCCAGGTGGTTCTGTAAAGGACCAGCTTTCAATTGATTACTGTGATGCTCATGGCATGTCAATGGTGTTCACAGGAGTAAGACATTTTAAACATTAGTAAAACAGCACTTTACATATTAATTTCGGGAAAGTAATGAAAACTAAGTTTCGATTTGCTTCTAAATTTGCGACAAGAAATTTAGTTTCTCATTATTAGGTTATATGGACTCCATATAAATTCGTAGCTTTCCCGACCAAAATACAGCGAGTAGAACATGGGCTTTTTTGATTTCTTTAACAGTGACATTGCGATAGACCTGGGCACAGCCAACACCCTGATTATCAGTAAAGATAAAATTGTGGTGGATGAGCCATCCATTATTGCTATTGATAAAAACAATAACAAGGTACTGGCCATCGGTCGTGAGGCCATGCAGATGCATGAAAAAACCCACGAAAACATCAAGACGATTCGTCCGCTGAAAGATGGTGTGATCGCTGACTTCCATGCAGCTGAGCATATGATCAGAGGAATGATCAAAATGATCGACAATGGAAAGAAAAACTTCCTGCCTTCTTCTCACCGCATGGTGATTTGTATTCCTTCTGGTATCACTGAAGTGGAAAAACGTGCCGTTCGTGACTCTGCTGAGCATGCTGGCGCAAAAGAAGTTTACATGATTCACGAGCCAATTGCTGCGGCAGTTGGTATCGGTATCAACATTGAGCAGCCAGTTGGTTCCATGATTGTTGATATTGGAGGTGGAACTACGGAGATCGCTGTAATTGCCCTTAGTGGAATCGTTTGTGATCAGTCTATTCGAGTTGCTGGTGATTCTTTCAATAAAGACATTTTGGATTACATGCGCCGACAGCACAACTTGCTCATTGGTGAGCGTACTGCAGAGCGAGTAAAAATTGAAGTCGGTTCGGCTCTTACTGAGCTGGATGACGGACCGGAAGACTATGAAATCCGTGGGCGCGACCTGATGACAGGTATTCCTAAGGTGATCAAGATCTCTTATTCAGAAATCGCTTTCGCTATTGATAAGTCTGTTTCTAAAATTGAAGAAGCTGTACTCAAAGCATTGGAGATTTCTCCTCCAGAGCTTTCCGCTGATATTTATGACAATGGGATTTACCTGACTGGTGGTGGTGCTTTGCTAAGAGGTCTGGACAAACGTCTTTCTATGAAAACCAAACTTCCTATTCACATAGCGGAAGATCCATTGAGAGCTGTAGTGCGTGGAACTGGAATGGCACTGAAAAACCTGAACCAATTCAAGCCAGTCTTAATGACATAATTCCCGAATGCAAAACCTACTTAACTTCCTCTATCGGTTTAGAACCTTTGGGTTATTTCTGCTATTGGAAGGAATCTGCGCATGGCTGATCATTGCTTATAATAATCGGCCTAATGCGGCATTCTTGAATTCTTCAAATGCATTGGTCGCCAGTATTAATACACTGACCAGTAACACAACCGACTACTTCCAGCTTCAGGAAATCAACGACCGACTGATTCGTGAAAATCAGCTGCTTCGTGAGCAGGTAGCAAATATGAGTTTGCAGCATTTTGCCCCCGACACTACAGAGCAGAAATACAAACTGTACCGCGCCAAAGTCATCAACAACACCTATCGCCGGTCTATGAATTTCCTAACACTTGATATTGGGGCACGAGACAGTATTAGTCCCGGTATGGGCGTGATCTCTGGAGATGGCGTGATTGGGCAGGTCAAATCTGTTTCAGATCATTTTTCTACCGTAACCTCACTGCTTCATAGAAATCTGCTGATCTCCAGTGCTATTCAAAGAACTAATACGCTGTGTACCGTACAGTGGGATGGAGAAGATCCAACAAAAGCTTCTTTGAAATATGTCCCCCGACATGTCCCGGTAGTTGAAGGCGACAGCATTGTGACTTCAGGATATAATGCAGTCTTTCCGGAAGGAATTCTGATTGGAACCGTGAGCGATATTCATCTGGAAGATAATGACGTGTTTTATGAAGCCAAAGTAGATCTTGCCGTCGACTTCAGTTCCCTGGAATATGTTTATTTGGTGGACAATCTGCTGAAACAAGAGCAGGACAGTTTAGAAATAATAAACGAACAAGACCAATGATCAGGATCAATTACAAACAACAAATCTTGCATCTGGTGGTCTTCCTGATCATCCAGATTCCGCTGTTGTACAAATTGATTTTGTTCGACCGTGCATTTGGTTTTTTCTATATCGGTTTTATTCTCTTCTTACCTTATGGAACAAGCAGGAGTCTAACCATGGTCATAGCCTTTTTCTCGGGGCTTCTCATAGATGTATTCTCCAACACTCCGGGAATCCATGCTGCAGCGTGTATTTTAATTGCATTCCTAAAAGACACCTGGCATGATGTAATCATGGGGACTTCAGATGACGATGATGTGTCGATTGATTGGAACGAACTAAAGGTGGTCGGCTCTATTGGATATCTTTTACCTCTCATTTTCATTCATCATTTAATTATTTTTTCAATTGAAAACGGAGGATTTAATTCGTTTGGATTTTTGTTCAGTAAAGTACTATACAGTTCATTGTATAGTTTCATCATTGTATTTGGGCTGAGTTTTCTGATGGCACCAAAAGCAAGAAGGACATGAACAATAGAACCATCATCATACAGGGACTTATTCTATTAATAGCATTGGTTTTTTCCATCCGCTTGTTTTCAATTCAGGTGCTTGATGATGAATACAAACTTGCTGCTCAAAACAACATTGTTCAGAAAATTGTCGATTATCCATTTCGTGGATTGATCTACGACCGTGATGGTAATTTGCTGGTTTATAATACCCCGGTTTATGATCTGATGATTGTACCTAAAGAAGTCAACCTGGAGGACTCAACGGCGCTGATGCAGCTTTTGGAAATTGATCATCAGACATTCACCGCTAAATATCAGAAAGCTCGCCGATACAGTTCCATTCTGGCTTCCAAGTTTATGGAACAGATTCCCAATGCCTTTTTTGCCAGGATTCAGGATAAGCTGGTTTCATACAAAGGATTTTACGTGCTGCCAAGAACTGTTCGTGGCTATTCTTACGACATCATGGCCAACACTCTGGGCTATGTTGGTGAAATCAACAGAAGCCAGTTAAGAAGAGATACGACAGGTTACTATAAATCTGGTGATTATATAGGGATCACAGGAATCGAAAAACAGCATGAAGAAAAGCTCCGTGGAAAGCGAGGCGTCAGATACAAAATTGTGAATGTACAAGGTGTTGTGAAGGGAGAATTCCGAGACGGCCAATATGATACAGCATCCATTCCGGGAAAAAGTATTCAACTAACTATTAACACAGAACTGCAACAGTATGCTGAAAAGCTTCTTGAAGGTAAAGTCGCAAGTTTAGTGGCTATTGACCCGAAAACCGGTGAAATACTGGCCATGGTTTCCAAGCCTTCTTACGACCCTTCACTTTTAAGTGGACGGGCTCTCAGTCAAAATTTTCAGAAGATTGCTCAGGATTCACTAAAGCCTCTTTTTAGCAGACCACTACAGGCCACTTATCCTCCGGGATCAATGTTCAAGACTATTCAATCCTTAGTTGCCATGCAAGAAGGAGTACTGTATCCGCATGAGCAGATTACTTGTGATGGAACATTGATTGGTGACCATGCTCCTCCCGGCACATATGACGTGACAAAAGCCATTAAGTTTTCCTCAAACAACTTCTTTTATAAAGTTTTCAAGCGTGTGATTGAACAAGGGGATGATCCTAGCCGATTTATTGATTCAAGAATTGGTTTGAAAAAATGGCATGAGTATGTGAATCGTTTTGGTCTGGGCCGCAGGCTTGGCGTAGATATTCCAAATGAAGTCTCTGGATTGGTTCCGGATATTGCCTATTATGATCGATGGATTGGTGTAAACCGCTGGGCATTTAGCAATATTTACTCTCTCAGTATCGGACAGGGAGAACTTCTGGTTACTCCACTTCAGATGGCCAATCTCGGCGCTATCCTTGCCAACAGAGGTCATTACATCACTCCGCATATTGTGAAAGGAATAGAAGGCGAGCCTGAACTGTTCATTGACAGAAATGAGACAGGAATTGATTCCAAGTATTTCCCAGTGGTGATTGATGGTATGGAAAAAGTAGTTACCGACATGGCATTCAGGGCTTACATTCCTGATCTGCCAATTTGCGGTAAGACCAGCACCGTAGAAAACCCTCATGGGATGGACCATTCAGGATTTATGGCTTTTGCTCCCAAAGAAGATCCACAAATCGCAATAGCAGTGTATGTTGAAAATGCTGGATGGGGAGCTAGAGCGGCAGCCAGCACAGCCAGTCTGGTCATTGAAAAATACATCAAAGGCGAGATCAGTCGACCTTGGGTGGAAGAATTTGTACTGAAAGGTGACTTCCTGGATGAAAAGCAAAAAGCCACACTTGCAGAAATGAACAAGCAAAAAGCTAAAGCCAAAAAAGCACTATGAGGAACGAACAACTAATCAATAAGCTTGATTGGCAGGTAATCCTGATTTACCTGGTGCTGGTGTTTAGCGGTTGGCTCAACATTTATGCAGCTGATTATGATCCGGACTTGAATCAAGGAATTTTCAATTTTAGTATGAGTTCCGGAAAGCAGCTCATCTGGATAGGGACATCATTTATACTGATAACGCTGATCATGCTACTGGACTTCCGGTTCTATGATTCATTCGCTTATGTGATCTATGGACTTTTGATAGCCGCTCTACTAGCGGTTCTTATTTTTGGCAGAGAAGTAGCTGGCTCAAAATCCTGGTTCGAAATAGGCTCCATTCGTTTCCAACCTGCTGAACTTACCAAGTTTGCAACTGCTTTAGCGCTTGCGAAATACCTAAGCCAGCCTTTGAGGAAAACAGCCGAGCTGAGAGTTCAGGTAACTGGTTTTTTGTTTTTTCTTACTCCAATGGCATTGATCATCCTCCAGGGTGACCTTGGAAGTGCCATGGTTTTTGGAAGCCTCGTGCTGGTTATGTTTCGTGAAGGAATGCACCCCCTTATTCTGATTATTGGCTTTTCAGTAGCCTTGCTATTCATATTAACTCTTTCTGTACCGCATACTGCGTTGCTTATTGGTGTAGTAACTGTGGTTTTATTGGCTATTGGATTGGTTGAGAAAACTCTTTTGAAAATCGGAATCATCATTATATCAGGAATTCTCACTATCGGATTTATCCTGAGTGTTGATTTTATCCTTACTGATGTTCTCAAGCCACACCAGCAGCAAAGGGTAATGCAACTACTCAACCCAAACCGAGATCCTCTTGGAGCTGGCTGGCAGGTGACACAATCTAAAATCGCCATCGGGTCTGGTGGACTGACTGGAAAAGGTTATCTGGAAGGCACACAAACAAAATTCAACTTTGTGCCGGACCAAACGACAGATAACATATTCTGTACCGTGGGTGAAGAGCACGGCTGGATTGGAAGCATACTGCTAATTGGTGCATTTTCTTATCTTTTCCTGAGACTCATCTACCTGGCCGAACGACAAAAAAGTGTTTTTGCACGTGTATATGGCTATGGAGTTGTGTCCATTATTTTCTTCCATTTTGCCTTCAACATTGCTATGACGATTGGCTTATTTCCAGTAATTGGAATACCTCTTCCATTCTTTAGCTATGGAGGTTCCGCATTGTGGGGTTTCACTATTTTGCTGTTCTCATTCCTGAAAATGGATGCTCACAGAATGCAGGTTTTGCAAAGGTGGTAATAGGAGTTTATTAGAATCCTCTAAAAAGGCAATTCTATCACCTGAACTTTCTGAAAACTACTTTAAGCAATTCCTTCACTTCTTCGCTATTCATGTCCCACGAACGCTCTTTGGCATAGGTGTGAACCAGCAACTCCACTGCATCATCAAAAGACTCAGCTGTTTCTAACTGATCTACTGCTGCAACAAATGCATCTCTGTCTCCATCAAAAAGCTCCTTGGTAAACATATATCGATGATTCACAGAGATGGCCTCCATGATTGATTTTACCTTTCGCTTTTCCATTTGATCAGCCAGCGTGTTCGCGTCAGGCTGGCCATATGTATCGTTTACAGTTGACTTCTGTGAGGAATACTTGGCATTGATGCTTTCATCAGCCTTTTCTTTTTCTTCCTCATCAGTTTCGTCAGTACTAACTGAAGACGATTCCGGCTCCTCTAGCTCTACATTCTCCTGCTCTTCCTGTTCCAGTGGCTGCTCCTCTACTATTTCTGAAGTCTCTTCTGGTTGGTCAGCTATTTCTTCCTGTTCCTGAAAACTTTCTTCAGGTTCTTCTTCTTTATAGTTGTCGGGCTCAAACGACTCTTCTGCATACTCTTCCTCTACAGCTTCTTCTTCAGCCTCATCAAAAACGCCCTCTTCTAATTCTGGTTCCTCTTCAGGTTCCGTGGTTTCTTCCACCTCAGGCTCTTCCTCACCTACCAGATCATCATCAAATGATGGTATTGCGTCATCGCTGTAATAGATATCTTCTTCTGTTATAACACTCACTTTGGAGAAGGCTTCTAATTCCTGATGCAGTACCGCAGAAACATCTATCTCCTCAAAATAATCGTCAGCGGCATCCATAAAGTCATCCAAAGACAGGTCAGCATTGCCTTCAAAAAAGTCCTGAACCTCTTCTTTGTGAAGTTTGATATACTTCAGGATAGGTTTGGAGACTTTATCGGTAATTACCGGCACATCCATGGTGTCAAACTCTAGCGAGAAATAACCTGCTGGATCAGCAGCCAGTAACAAAGTATCCGCTACTGCCTGTTCAAGCATTGGACGCAGATTCTCTGACTCTACTTCAATATGCTGTGAAAGGATGTTCATAAACTGAACCATCGCCTTACGAACCTCTGGGTTTTTATAGTTGAAATAGGGACTTTCCAGATGTTTCATTTCCTCCTGCCACTTTCTAAACAGGATTTTTATGATAAAAAGGTTGACCTGACGAGAAGGTGTAAGACTGAGAATTTCCTTCCCTGAAACACTACTTTTTGAACCAAAAAAATCGGAAATCACATTTTCAGAAAACTCTTCAGAATATTCCCGGATAAACTCATCGTTTAGTTTCCTTTGCATAAGAATGGAATTGAAATGCCAGAAGTGACAATAAAAAACCTCTTGAGTAAAACTATTCATTGCGAATCTAAAACGGAAAGACTTATTGATATTTTACTCGCTGAGACCGACTGGATGCATGCGTGCGGCACTAAGGGAAAGTGTACTACCTGCATGGCAAAAATCATTAAAGGAGCAGAAGCCCTGAATGAGTTGACAGACGCTGAAAAGAGATTTATTAAATTAGGCAGGTTAAAGGAAGGATACCGGCTGGCATGCCAGGTGTGTGTGTCGGAAGACCTGGTGATTGAAACTCCGGAGCAATACCAACTTCCTCACTTACAATACTCAAAATAATGTTTGTAGAACCTAATATTGGTGGCTCGTCAACGAGCAAATCAGGCTGGGTGGAGGTCGTCTGTGGCTCCATGTTTTCAGGTAAAACCGAAGAACTCATCCGGCGACTCAATCGTGCGCTACTTGCTCAGCAGCAAGTAGAGATCTTCAAACCAACCGTCGACAAGCGTTACTCCAAGAAAAAAGTGGTGTCGCACAATGACAATGCAATTCACTCTACTCCGGTGAATTTTGCCAATGATATTCTACTGAGAGCCGGACAGTGCGAAGTGGTGGGCATTGACGAGGCACAATTTTTTGATGATGACATTATCAATGTGGTGAACGAGCTAGCTAATCAGGGCAAGCGTGTGATAGTCGCCGGCCTGGACATGGATTACATGGGAAATCCCTTTTCTCCCATGGACAAACTGATGGCTACAGCAGAATACATCACAAAAGTTCATGCCATTTGTATGGAATGCGGACGAATTGCATCTTATTCCTACAGACGGACTAAAAGCAAACAAACGGTCGTTCTAGGAGAAAAAGATGTATATGAGGCCTTGTGCAGAAAGTGTTTCTATGAAAAAATGGATAAAAACCCTCACTAGTTTTCTACTCCTATGGGTAGCTATATTGGCTCAGGCTCAGGACATTCCTTTGGAAGCCTGGCGTACACATTTTAGCTACAATAATGTGCAGCAAATCATTGAAGGAAATGGAAAGATATTCTGTGCGGTAGATCATGGGTTATTTTATGTTGATCAATCTGATAAATCGCTGGGAATCCTCACCAAACTTGATGGGCTTTCGGACGCAGGAGTGACAGCTCTGGCTTACAGTGAAGACTATAAGACTTTAGTAATCGGTTATGAATCAGGCTTAATAGACCTTTTCACAGGCGGAAAAGCATATACCATTTTTGATTTATACAGATCCAGCCTTGTTGGCAGCAAACGTGTCAATGACATTGTCACCAATGGCAACAAAGCTTATGCAGGCTGTAGTTTTGGTGTTTTAGAAATTTCTCTAGATACCAGAAACCTCACGGATAATTATCGATCAATAGGACCTGAAGGAACAAGTGCCAATGTACTCGATCTTATTATTTCAGGGAATTCACTTTTTGCGATTACAGAACGTGGCATTCAAAAAGGTGCTCTAAATAGAAACCTCCCGGATTTTAATGATTGGCAATACGATCAAAATGATAGTGTATCATTTAGAAACCTCACGGCTTATAATGACGAAATGTACGTCATCGCCAATGATACTACGCTAGCAACCTATGTAAATGACTCATGGAAATTAGTAACAACTCATAATAAGCAACTAATCAAAATGATCGCTTCGGGACCAGACGGACTCTATGCTTTGGGGGAAAATGACTTATGGAAATATGAAAACAATTCGCTGGCAGCAGTTGAGCACTTTCATAAAAATGAATACAATACTATTTACCATTCCGATGGTTTTTGGTTAGGCACGGCCAAAAAAGGATTGATTGATCCAAAAGGGGAACAGCTGTTACCAAATGGGCCTGTTACGGATGAGATCGTTAAGCTGAGATATACTAATCAGAACATTTATGCACTGTACGGTTTTTGGCCGGAATACTATGTGGGGCAAGCAGATTCACTTGGTTACAGTTTATTTGACAATTCTCAGTGGAAATACACAGAAATTCCAGGATTCTATAATATCAGCGATATCGCAAGCTTCAATGGCGACCTGTATTTTTCATCTATTGGTTTTGGTCTGTATAGCTCTAATCTATCCGATACAGTACCTGGATTGGGCAGGACCCGTAACAACCACCCCGCAGTGATCCCTCAGATGGCAGTGGATGATCGTCTTTACCTGACACTTTGGAACCATACCAATGCTCTTACCACGATGGACAAAAGTAGTGAGTTGACCAACTATTCTGCTATTTACATGGGCACACATTATCCGCAAGCAATTACAATTTCTAAAAGTGGGACGGCATGGATCACACAAAGTGAAATAGATGGAGGAGGGATCATCACAGTTTACCTGGATGAACAAAAATACCGACATCTCAGTGGTACAGATGGCCTACCTTCTACCAACATTACCGATGTACAAATCGACCTGTCTGATGCGGCTTGGGTAGCAACTGTTGACGGTCCTTCTGTTTTTGCAGATGCCACTTTCATTTTCGGGAATTACAATGGATCCCAGCCCATCTATGACAATACCAGGCTTTTTGTTCATGAAAGGATTAACAACATAGCCGTGGATGGAGGTAACAGAATATGGTTTAGCAATGCTGATGGTCTCTGGGTTTTTGATAATACACTCAATAGTCTAATCACAAAATACACTACCGAAAACTCTCCGCTTCCATCTCACAATATCAAGGACATGACCTTCAATGCTAAGAATGGAGAAATGTATATCCTGACTGATAAAGGACTGGTTTCATTAAGAACTAACTCTTCGGCCGGGAAAAGAGTGCAGAGTAACATCAATATATTCCCTAATCCTGTGCGTCCTGACTTTACCGGATTAGTAGGCATTTCAGGTTTGGTGACCAATGCTAATGTCAAAATCACCGATATTAACGGCAAACTTGTAAGAGAAGTCCATGCCAATGGAGGAACTGCATCCTGGGACTTGCTCGATTACAATATGAAAAGAGTAGCAAGCGGAGTGTATGTAGTTTTCACCAGTTCTGCGGATGGCACACAGACATATATTGGAAAAATAGCCGTGATCAACTAATGATTACCAAGACCCGAGGCATCGTCATCAAATACCTGAAATATCAGGAAACAAGCATCATTGTCCAGGTCTTTACTGAAAGGTTTGGTCTCACATCATTCATGGTTAATGGCATTCGTTCCCCAAAGTCTAAAAGAAGTATTGGTTATTTTCAACCTTTTTCGCTACTTGATTTGGTGGCATATATAAAACCAAACCGTGAAATTCAAAGACTTTCGGAGTACAAATATCTGGCCCCGACTCATCGGATACAACAAGATATCCGTAAGGGAACTATTGTGCTTTTTCTCGCCGAAATTCTTGGAAAGCTCTTAAAACACGAACAAGGTGAATCCCATGAAGAACTTTTCGGCTTTCTGTTACAATCTGTCCTCACTTTCGATTCAATGGAGAAGTTCATTGAAAACTTTCACCTACATTTTCTATTAAAAATGCTTCCTTATGTGGGTCTATCAGTAGAGGATGGATCTGAGCTGCTAAAGAATATGGAACTCGAAATGATTGAAGAAGATCAGCAATTAATTGATTTCGTATCACGAATTATTTCTTCTGATTTTCAGGACGAAATTGGGGGATCAGGCAACTTACGTTTCAAAGCATTGGAGCTGGTTTTGAAATATTATGAACATCATACAGATCAGCTGGGAGAGATTAAATCCCTTAAAGTCTTGCATCAGGTTTTCAGATGATTGTCAGAACATTTATTTTTGATGCAATCTACTGCTTGACTATTCACTTAATCAATTACCCAACATTAAACTCATGGCAGAAATTCTTTACACAGAAATACCATCTCTAGACCTGGCAGATTTTACATCCGGAGATGCTGAAGCAAAAGCCGAATTTGTCAAAAACCTTGGTAACGCTTATCAAAACATAGGATTTGTAGCTATCAAAAATCATGGGCTCAGTGATGAACTTACCCAGAAACTTTACGAAGTGGTTCAGAAATTCTTCGCTTTGCCTGATGACGTCAAGATTAAATATGAACAAAAAGAACTAGCCGGTCAGCGAGGATATATCAGTAAGGGAAGAGAAAAAGCCAAAGGACATAATACCGGAGATCTTAAGGAATTTTATCATGTAGGACAGCCAGATGATAATAAAACTGATGATTACCCCAGCAATATCTGGCCGGAAGAAGTACCAGAATTTCAAAAGTACACACAAGGAGCTTTTGATATTCTGCAAAAAGCGGGCGTTCAGATGCTCAGAGCAATCGCTTTACACCTTGGCCTGGATGAGTTCTATTTTGATGAAAAAGTAAGACAAGGAAACAGTATCCTGAGGCAGATTCATTATTTCCCAATTGAAAACCCTGATGCTATACCAGCTGATGCGGTTCGTGCTGCTGAGCATGGTGATATCAACCTGATTACATTGCTAATGGGAGCTAGTGCAGACGGCCTGCAGGTCCTGCGAAGAGATGGAGAGTGGATTCCGATTACGGCCCTGCCAGACCAAATCGTGGTAAATGTAGGAGATATGATGGATCGACTTACTAACCACAAACTGAAATCGACTATTCATAGAGTGGTCAACCCACCAAAAGAGAAAATGGGAACTTCCCGATTCTCAATACCTTTTTTCATGCACCCAATCTCAGAAATGGATCTCACATGCCTGGAAAGCTGTATAGATACGGAACATCCAAAACAATACAGCGACATGACAGCCGGAGAGTTTCTGGATGAAAGATTGAGAGAAATTGGACTAAAAAGCTAATGTCAGTAAGGAGGGTCAGATACATAATCTTTTTGAGGGATGTACTGATCCTTTCAGTAACATCTTTTGGTGGCCCAACTGCGCACCTGGCCTTGTTTCTGGACATGATGGTCACTAAGCATGGCTACATCACAGAAAAAGATTTGATGGAGTTATACGCGCTTTGTCAAATCCTCCCAGGCCCAACTTCCACCCAGACCATTACGGCCATTGGCTTCAAAATCGGAGGCCCAAACCTTGCCTATCTTACTCTTTTGATTTGGGCGTTGCCTGCTTTGACGATCATGATTAGCCTTGGCTTGATGGTTAATGTTTTCCAGGAAATGGAAATTTCTCTTTCGTTCCTGAAGTTTCTTCAACCGATTGCGGTTGGTATTGTAGCTTACTCCGCATACAAAATATCCAGCAGTGTAGTATCTACTCGCACAGGATTCTTTCTGATGATCATTTCTACCATGGCGGCTTACATATTCCGTACTCCTTGGGCATTCCCAATCATGTTGTTGATCGGCGGATCAGTAACAGCTTTCAAATTTAAACAACAGCCGGTTGAAGAAAAGACCAGTATCAAGATCAACTGGTCAAATTTCATTCTTTGGATTTCAGTGTTAATTTTTGCTGCTGTATTAGGTGCCATTACTCACTATCTACCTATCAGGTTATTTGAGAATTTCTATAGAAATGGAAGTCTGATTTTCGGTGGAGGACAGGTGTTGGTTCCTCTTCTTTACAATGAGTTTGTAGAATTTAAGCATTGGCTGACTTCAGAAGAATTCCTATCAGGATACGGTTTTGTACAGGCATTACCAGGACCTGTTTTTTCTTTTAGTGCTTATGTTGGAGCAGTATCCATGAATAACACCAATATTTTTCAGCAGATACTGGGTGGTTTTATGGCTGCAGCTGGTGTATTCTTACCAGGTACTTTTTTTATCTTCTTCGTAAGCCGATTTTGGGAAGATCTCAAGAAATACAGAATGGTGAAAGCTAGTTTGGAAGGCATCAATGCTGTCAGCTCAGGACTCGTAATTGCCGCTGCATTCATCCTATTTGAGCCTATCGACCCATCAATGCTCAACTACTCATTGATGCTCGGCACCATGTCTTTGATGTTCTTCACCAAAATCCCCACTCCTGTTATTATCATTGTTGGTTTGATCACTGGAATTATTTTCAAGTAATCAGCCCAAAACAACAAAAGCCCGGCTAAAACCAGGCTTACGTTAACTCTTTAATGAAAATTACTTCTTACTCTCCTGCAGGAGGTGTAATTCCCAATTTCTTTAAAATAAGATCTGAAATATCATCTTGCTCACGAGCATACAGCAAAACATCATATCCTGGTGAACCTGCACTGAAAACATGAGTGTATCCGTTTTCTTTAGCAACGTCTTCAATAGCCTTTCCTATTTTTTCATATACAGGCTTCAGCAGCTGATTTCTTTTGTTAGACATTGAGTTTTCAGCATCTTGAGAAAATTTCTGAATACTCTGCTGCAAGCTCTGAATCTCCTGCTCCTTATCACTTCTGATCAAATCATCCCAGGTCTGGGCATTGTTTTGATAATCAGTCATCTTCTCCTGGAGATTGTTGTACTTAGCCTGGATCTGATTTTGCAATTGTTTTTCGTAAGCCTTCAACTCAGCATCTATCTGCTTTGCTTCAGGAAGCAAGCTCAGAACATAATCTGCATTAGTATAGCCAATTTTTAAGGCATCCTGAGCTGACACACGCATAGCTCCGGCCATCAATACCACAACTACAATTAAAAGTTTTGTTTTCATAATAAACTGTTTTCCTAATTATTACTTTCTTGATTTTCACCTAGTCCCAGTTCCTCCAATACATAGTCTGTATAGTCATGAATTGGGTCTGTGTATATCATCACCAGATCTCCAGACTTGTCGAAAACGATTTGCAACCTGTTATTTTTAGCAACCTTTTCGACAGCTTCAAAAACCTGATCCTGAACCGGCTTCACCAGTTCTTTTTTCTTTAAAAAGTAAAGCCCATCAAACCCAAAAATTTGCTTTTGGTACTCATGAACTTCCTTCCACTCTCTGTCTATTTCTATTCTTCGCTCGGCAGACATTTCTGCGGTGAGTAACACTTCTTCGGCCATTAAAGCCGTTTCCATCTCTTCCACCTTCTTGTACATGCCATTAATTTCTTCTTCCCAACCCTTCGCTAATTTCTCAATCTCAGCCTGAGCCTCTTTATATTCTGGCATTCTGCTTAGAACATACTGAGTATCAACATATCCGAACTTTTGAGCAAAAGTATCATTAATTGCTAAAAAACACAGAAATAAGACAAATACGGTAACCTTCCTCATATCATTATCTGATTTGCTGACCAATGCGAAAGTGGAATTGTGGCCCACTTACCTGCAAGGATCCAGGCGGAGGATCAAACCCATAGGCCCAGTCCAAACCTAACAAACCAAATGCAGGCATAAATATTCGAACGCCAACGCCTGTTGATCTGTATAGATTATAAGGATTATAATTTTCAAAATTAATCCAGTTATTGCCACCTTCAAAGAACGTGAGGAAGTAGATAGTTGCCGAAGGGTTCAGTGATATCGGATAACGAAGTTCCATTACAAACTTGGTAAACATGGTACCTCCTTTAAGTCCTGTATTAGGATCCACAGGAGTAATAATGTTGTTTTGGTAACCTCTCAACCCGATGATGTCTGTTCCCAGAACATAGTTCTGACCAGTCAATCCACTACCTCCAAGTTGGAATCTTTCAAATGGACCAACACCAACCTTGTTGGTATATGAGCCCAACATTCCAAAGTGTGCACGTGGGGCTAACACCAATTTTCCTACCAATTTTAAATAATATTTGAAATCTAGGTTCCATTTATAATATTCTAACAAACTGTATTTCTCTGAATTTGTAGCATTTGCATAATCAAAATTCCTCCACAAAGAGTATGGTGGTGTGAATGAAGCACTCATGGCTAATGAAGAACCAGACCTGGGATACATTGGGCTGTCCACAGAGTTTCTGGAAATCGTAGTATTAAAGGTTAAACTGTGGGAATTACCATTAAAGCCGTAATAACGCCTATATCCATCACCAATAATATTATAAACCTGATAAGACAATGAGTTGCTGATAGTAAAGAAATCATCCGGCCAGGTTACTCTTCTTCCCAGTGATACAGTTGCCCCTACAATGGAAAGCTTACTAGTCACGCTATTGTTAGCTCCCAGATATCGACTAACAGATTTATTGAAGCTCACACCAAAATTGTTTGGCTTTCTACCGCCCAGCCAAGGCTCACTGAAGCTTACCGTATAACTCTGATACCTTTTACCATTAGCTTGAAGCTTAACTGAGAACTTCTGCCCGTCACCCATTGGCAGTGGCCTCCATTTCTTAAGATGTGGCAGGTTTTTAACAGAGAAGTTGTTAAATGACAAACCTAACGTACCAACGAAACCATAGTATCCTCCCCATCCACCGGATAGTTGGACCTGATCATTTGGTTGTTCCACAAGCTGCCATTCCACATCTACAGTCTCATCAGCCGGATTCGGTTTAGGCACCGGATTGATTTTTTCCGGATCAAAGTAACCTAATTGTGATAACTCTCGCTGAGTCCTGATCAATTCACTTCTGTTGAATTTTTGGCCAGGTACTGTCCTCACTTCACGAAGTACAACGTGATCGTTGGTTTTGTCATTTCCACTTACAATAACTTCATCTATTGTTGCCTGAGGACCTTCATAAATCCTCATTTCAAGGTCTATTGAGTCTTTTGTAGCACCTACTTCAACAGGTGTTACCCGGAAAAACAAATAGCCATCATCCATATACAATGATGAAATATCGGCACCTGTTGGGTTAAAATTAAGTTTCTTGTTAACCAGATCCAGGTCATACACGTCTCCTTTCTTGATGCCCAATACCCGATCTAGAAAATCATCCTCGTATACAAAGTTTCCGGTCCAGATAATATCCCTGAAATAGTATTTCTCTCCAGGTTCCACATATACATCAACAACCATATACTTTCGGTCTATTGTATATATTGAGTCTTTTACAATCTCTGCATCCCGATAGCCCTTGGAATTGTAAAACGAAATAAGTTTTTCTTTATCTTCTTCGTATTGTGTACGCACAAACTTGGCAGACTTGAAGAAGTTGACATTTACCAAATCCCCAAAATACTCTTTAATTTCCAACCAACTTGATTCCTTCTTGTGGGACAGGAAGTAGAAGAAATTTTTAGGATTAAGCACATTAAATGTTTTGGTAATTAGCGCATCAGTCACACCAATCCTTGGCACTTCACCCGTTTTCTTGAATTTACTCCTCAGCTTTGAGGTGCTAAAGTTGTCATCTCCATAGAAATGAATTCTTTTAACCTTTACTTTCTGGTTTTTCTTGACATCTATGACGATGTTCATGCTATTGGATAGCACACTGTCTTTCGACTGTAAAATGTTGACCTCAGCATTCAAATAACCTTTTCCTTCCAGATATTTCTTTACTGCAAGTTCAGTGTTCTTCATCACCACATCTGTAAGGACTTTGCCTCTTACCAGCTCTATTTTATCCTTTAATTCAGAAACCTGGTTTTTTGAAACTCCTTTGAACTCATACTTGGTCAACCTGGGTCTTTCGCTGAGCTTAATGAGTAGCCAGACTTGGTCTCCTTCTATTTTCTCCGCTTCTATAGATATATTACCAATGATTCCTTGCTTCCATAGTTTCTTTATAGCTGAAGACACTTCATCACCGGGCACTTTGATTTTATCACCAACTTTTAACCCAGATAGTGAAATCAGTGCATTGTTGTCCAGAAACTGAACGCCTTCTACTCTGATATCGGCTATCTCATATTCCCTGGGGCTAGAATAGTTCACTGACAAATCAGAAGGTGTGTTACTTCGTTGTCCAAAGCGGATTTGTGCTTCAGCAAAAAATGACGTGAAAACAATAGTCAGTATGGTGATATATTTCAGCATTAACCCTGGTTCAATTGTTCACTGGTTTTACCAAATCTTCGCTCTCGCTGTTGATAGGAAAGAATCGCTTCATGCAGGTGTTCTTTTCTAAAATCAGGCCACAACACAGGAGTAAAAAACATCTCAGTATATGCCATTTGCCATAATAAAAAATTGCTGATTCTCATTTCTCCACTTGTCCTTATTAACAACTCAGGGTCAGGATAACCACTGGTAGAAAGATATTTTGATAACAACTCCTGGCTGATTTCTGAAGAAGACAAATGTCCGGACTCCACATCAATGCTTATGTTTTTCATGGCATTAGTCAAATCCCATTTGCCACTGTAATTAAGTGCCAATATCAATTTCAATCCAGTATTGTTAGCTGTTTTGTCTATAGCTTCCTGCAATTTTCTTTGTGCTTTTTCAGGCAATTGGCTCGTATCACCTATTGTGTGTAAGCTCACCTGATTCTTCATCAAAGTAGGCACCTCATCATTAATTGTGGAAACGAGCAAAGTCATAAGACCCTGAACCTCTTGCTGAGGCCTGGACCAATTTTCTGTGCTGAACGCATAGAGTGTAAGACATTCTACCCCTAGCTCTGCACAGCCTTCAGTAGTGTCCCTAACAGCCTTTATGGCATTCTTGTGCCCAAATAACCTGGCAGCACCTTGCTTCTTGGCCCACCTTCCGTTCCCGTCCATGATAACGGCAATATGTCTCGGCAAATTGCCCTTGTTTATTTGCTCTTCCATCCACAAAAAGCCTCAAAATGCGAAAGTCCACAAAGGTGTGGTATTTTTGCTAAACCATGAATTAATAAACATTTTTTAACGACTAGTGACCTCTAATCTTATTGATGATGCTCCTGTTTGGAACATATGGGAAAGGACATGGGATTTTGTAGAGCACATAGGTCAAACTGATTCCTGTAAAAAAATACCAGTCTTTGTCCACAGGATTTCCGAATTGATAGTTTTTAATATGGATGTCTCCATCAGAGATACCATCCAAATAATCGAAAAAAGTTTTTCTGGCGCCAATTTCACCTGACAAAGTCAGTCTTTTACTGAGAACATATTTAACTCCTGCCCCCATAGGAATCACTGGTTGAGTGGCTTTATAATCTTTGTAGCCTGGTATTGGGTTCAAGATCCTGAGCACTCCAAAACCTAAGAATGCATAAGGAGCCCACTTACTTCTGTAATCATCCGGCCGATAGTTCAAAAAATGGTACTCGAATACTGAGCTGAACTCTAGTAGGTTTTGTTTGAAACTGTAGTTTCTTTCTCTGGCTAAAGCATCTCTGGGATGACCATCATTTGCACTAATTTGGCCACCCGTTAATGCAAGTTTGAAACTTACAATTTGGGACAAGTTCATTCGATAAATGGCGGTACCTGCCAACCTTGTCTGAGAAAATTGAGGAGTACTCGAAATGTCCCCTGTGTAGTACATTGAACCTAAACCACCTCCGAATTCAAGAAACTGCGCCTGAACTGCAACAGGAAAAAGGACAAAGACGATTATGAGGTTTCTTATCAAAAGATTATCTGAATTTCGCTGTTCTACGTGTTTTGCCCAATATCCAGGTTAGTCTGATAGTAGTCATCAAATAAGTGTCATTGTGATGAGGGTTTCCACGCTGAGCTGGTTTGGTATCACTGTTTGCAATACCTCCACCTATATCTCCCCAGGAATAATAAGTTACTCCGTCACTTAAAGTCATTGAACTTACCTTTACGTCTCTGGGTTTTCTTGTGCTAACGTTAAATGGCTCTGCACTCCTATCTGACATTATCCTAGCTAAAGGGTCTGTGAATTTATCAAAAGGAACGTAATTCGCACTAACATCGTCTAAATAATCTGTAAATAAGAACCGGTAACTTACTTCAAAACCCAAATCAAATGGGCCTGGTAGCCTAAGTTTTGCACCTATTGCTACAGGGATGGCTGGTTGTATTAAGGAGTATTTTTTAGTAACTCCAACTCCCTTTATATTTTGACCTTCGGTTCCCAATGGCCTAAGTGCCACCCATTTTCCTGCATCCGGCGCAGGGGTAGTTCCACCTGTGGTATAATCTTTATCCGGAACCAAGCCTTTTGGATTATGAGCGAAAACTGCTCCTCCAACAAATAAATAAGCATTGATCCTCTGACGAACGTTTGGACCTCCGTGGTTAGGCAAGAAATACAGCTCGAAACCCATTTGAAACTCTTTGATATCATTCCTAAAGCTTAGGTTACGCATGTACCTTGGCGCATCATTAGGACTGTTAGGGTTAGAGACATTGTCATTCCCGGTAATTCTACCATAATTGAATCCCGCTCTGAATGCAGCATAAGGGCTGAACTTATATCCTATATTAACACCTGCACCTGGTCTGGTCCATGAAATGTCTGTACTGGTAGCATTTGCCAAAGGTGCCAGATCCCCATAGTAGTTTAGGGCATTGAGGTTAAATGAAACGAAGCTGTATGGGCGGAATTTTCCTCCTACACTACCTCCCCTATAATGAGATATATTTTTATGACGAACTTTTCTTTTTCGATACTTATTCCTTCTCCTTCTTTGAGCATCAGAATCCAAAGCAGAGAATAGGAATATCACCACAAGAAAAAATGAAAGTAAGTACTTGAGTTTCATACCTTAAATATCAATCGATATTAGCGTCAAAATTAACATTCTTCGATGAATGTAAAGATTTACACTATTAATTTCTCTTATCCAGTCCCCAGGTAAGCTTATTTCTAAGCGTATCCAAGAAAGAACTACCGGTTACTTTTATCAACCTGGCCGCAAAAGGTGCTTTTCTAATTTTGAACTCTAGCCTGTCTTCGATAGATTCTGATCGTGAGTCAAGTGAAATTTGATATGACTGATTTCGTGCCTCAACCTTAAAAAGCAACTCGCTATGCTCAGATATAATCAACGGCCTAACATTCAGATTATGCGGGCTGATTGGAGTAATTATGAAATTTCTGGTGTTGGGCATGATGACCGGGCCTCCACAACTTAATGAATAACCTGTAGAACCGGTTGGTGTGGCGATCATTAATCCGTCCGCCCAATAGGTGTTTAGGTATTCTCCATCAATAAAACACTCTACGGTAATCATAGAAGAGGTGTCTTTTCGAAGTATTGCAAATTCGTTCAATGCATAAGTTTTCCCATCAAAAATCGGAAGCTGTGTCTCAAGGTGGATCAAAGATCTTTGGTCAAAAGTATACTCACCGTTGAAATATGCTGATAATGCATCATGAATATTCTCGCGACTAATAACCGCCAAAAAGCCTAATCTTCCAAGATTTATCCCCAGTATTGGTAACTCCGACCAACCGACATGTGTAAGTGTATCTAACAAAGTACCATCACCTCCCAGACTGAAAATCGCTTCAAACTCCTGCATGTTTTCATTAGGAACATACTGAGGATATCCTGAGAAAAGTCCTCTCGTTTCCAGCAAAGAAGCCATTATGGGACTTACATAAATCTGCCGTCCATTTTGTTCAATGATGCGTATGATGTCTTTTACATAGCTGACAGAATCTTCAGAAATCCGCCGACCATGAATGGCAATTTTACTCATCAGTTAGAAATTCAGGTATTTCATAAGAATGTCGATTCTCTCTTTGTCTTCTACGCTGGAATCTCGCGTATTGTAGGTGTTTTCTAGAATGTATCCGTATTTTTCCAAAGAGGTTATTATATGAGAAACTTCTTCAGTATTGATTTTCAAAGTAAGATGTAAATCACCGGCGTTTACTGGATGCGGGCTCAAATAGCTACTAAGAATCTTGGCTTCATTCTGCTCAACAATGCGACTTATTTCAGATAAAGAGTAGTCCTGCAAACGTAATTTCAAGCCTAAAATAGCTCCAGGTGTATTGACGGATGAGTTTTGAGCAAACGCTTCAACCACATCATCGGTCGATACAACCCCTAAATATTGATTGAGCTCATCTATCACTGCTACTATGCGGAAACCTTCTATTCCGGAGGTTTTAAGCACATCATAATAGTGGCTAGCAGAGGGTACCATACACTTTTGGCCAACAAGGGGATAAGCTCCAACTACATCATATTGGAAATCATCGTTAAGCAGTAATTCATCATCTATAAGACCAAGGAAAAGGCCATTGTCAACTACAGGGAGCTCTGATAAACGCAGTTCATCCAACCACTGCTTTGCCTTAGTTGTACTATCCTGAGGCTTCAGTGGTGGAATCATATAGTTGATCAGGTCTTTGGCTGTCATACTGCTACAGGTTCTTCTAAAAAGTTCTCAAGAATTTCATTGAATTCTTCCGGACGCTCCATCATTGGCGCATGACAACATTTGTCAATAAACCTCAAGGTGGTATTAGGAATCAATCTATCAAACTCATGACCCACATAAGGTGGAGTTATTGTATCATTTAAGCCCCAAATTAACAATGTGGGAACTTTAATGTTTGGAATTTCATCCGCCATATTATTCCGCTGCGCTGATTTGGCAATAGCCACAATCCTCAATGCCTTAGGAATACTCTTGGTTGTCTCAAACACCTCATCAACAAGCTCTTTAGTGGCTGTCTTCGGATCATAAAAGGTATAAGCGACTCTTTCCTGGATGTAGTCATATGAACCTCTCTTAGGAAATGATCCTCCCATCGCATTTTCAAAAAGGCCCGAACTCCCAGTCAGAATTAACCTTTTTACTTTGTCAGGATTTTTAAGCGTGAAAATCAGTCCTACATGACCTCCCAGAGAGTTTCCAATGATATTCAGATTCGAGATCTTTTGATCTTCTACAAAGCCTTCAACAAATTTATTGAGACTTTCCAGGCCTGCTTCTTTTACAGGCATGGTGTAAATTGGCAACAAAGGAATCATTACCCGATAATTTTCCGAGAAACGCTTAACCACACTATCCCAGTTACTTAGAGCTCCAAAAAGACCATGCAACAATAGCAGAATCTCACCATCTCCTTCATCTATGAAACTATATCCGTTTTGTTCTTTGATTTGCATCTTGTATAAATAAACAAAAGAAATTACAAAAAGGTATAAACACCTTTACCTTTCTCACCAATATTTTTCAGCGAATCTATCATATCTTCTATGAATGGCAACATATTTCCAATCAACTCAAAGGTCTTTGGTCCCAGACTTTCTATATACGGATAAATCACCGAAGAAGACGCCAAATGATCCGGAAACCTGATCCCAATGGAGTCGAAAACCCAGAAGAATACGCTGATAATGAAGGCCCATTTAAACGCTCCAGCAAGCGCACCAATAACATTGTCAAAGAAACCTAGAAATGTCAGGTCAATTACTTTTTTGACCGCCTTAGCAGCTAAATTGATGAGCAAAACTGCAATCAAAAAAAGCACAATAAATACCGCAATAGACATGGCCTGAAAATAATCACTGGAGCTGAAAAACTGGTTGGCTACCGGTATGGTTAATTCAATAGCTACGAACAGCCCAACAAAAAAAGCTACAAAAGAGAAAATCTCAACAATTAGACCTCTCATGTAGCCTTTGATGGCTCCTATGACAAAAACCACCAAAAAAAATATATCCAGGTAGTTCAATTGCTAAGTAGTTTCTTTGTAAGCATTGAAATGGCTTTACCATCTGCTTTTCCCGCAAATTTCTTGGTTGCTACACCCATTACTTTTCCCATGTCCTGAGGCCCGGCAGCTCCAACTTCTGAAATCACTTCTTTCAAAGCAGCTTCAAGTTCTTCCTCTGTCATTTGTTTTGGCAAAAACTCTTCAATCACCTTCAGTTCAGAGGCTTCCTTTTCCGCCAAATCCGCACGATCTTGTTCTTCATAAATGGCCAGAGAGTCCTTTCTTTGCTTCGCAGCTTTTGTCAGCAACTTCAATTCAGCATCTTCGGTGAGTCCATGAGCTCCTCCTTTTTCTGTCTCTGCCAAAAGAATCAAAGATTTGATCGCCCTTAGAGGGGTCAATCTTTCTTTATCTTTTTTAAGCATTGCCTGTTTTATTTCTCCTTCGATTTTCTCCTTTAAACTCATAATCTAAATTTTTAAACAAATTTGCTGCTGATACAGTGTAAATACACATGACCAAACTTAGCGTAAACATCAACAAAATTGCAACCTTGCGCAACGCCAGAGGAGGGAATAATCCCGACGTGATCAAGGTAGCTCAGGATTGCGAACGATTCGGGGCCCAGGGAATTACTGTACATCCCAGGCCAGACGAACGACACATCCGATATGATGACGTAATGAAGCTTCAAGAGGTTGTCACAACAGAATTCAATATTGAAGGATATCCGGATGATCGCTTCATGAAAATCATCGAAAAAGTGCGTCCCGCTCAAGCAACACTGGTTCCGGATGGGCCTGATGTCATCACTTCCAATGCGGGTTGGGATACCATTACCCACTTTGACAAGCTCACAGAAATTGTAAAACAATTGCAGAACTTCGGTACACGTGTATCCATCTTCGTGGATCCGGATATAAAAATGGTGGAATATGCAGCCAAAATAGGAACAGATAGAATTGAGCTCTACACCGAGCCTTATGCCTCAGGATTTCATACCGACAAAGCAGCAGCCGTAAAGGACTATGTGACGGCTGCAAACAAAGCAAAGGAACTGGGACTTGGTCTGAATGCAGGTCATGACCTGGATCTTGATAATTTAAAATATCTCAAACAAAACATTCCTTACCTGGACGAAGTATCTATTGGGCATGCGCTCATATGCGATGCTCTTTATTACGGTCTGGAAAATACTATCCAGATGTATTTGAGGCAGCTTCAAAGTATGGGGCATTAGGCTTTGGGTGTTAGGCTTTGGGTGTTAAGCCTTGGGTGTTAGGCCTTGGGTTCTCACATTAAATGTCTAATGCTGGCTTTTTTGAGGTCGTATTATGAATTACAAACAATGCATCAAAACAAGGTCATTTATTTAAACTTCTGGTCTCAGAAAAGCTAACAGTTCCAATGAGGCAAAGGAATATTGAAGAATTACATATATGAAATTGAATTTTAGAAAATCAGGTGATGGCCATCCACTTTTTGTCCTGCATGGAGTTTTTGGATCATCTGACAACTGGCATAGCCTGGGAAAAGAGTTTTCAGAGCACTTTACTACTTACCTCATCGACCAAAGAAATCACGGCAGTTCACCTCACAGTGATGAGATGAACTATGATGTAATGGCGGATGATTTGAAGGAGTTGATGGATGATGAAGGGCTGGAAAGTATCTACCTGCTGGGTCACTCTATGGGTGGAAAAACAGCTATGCATTTCGCAACACTTTACCCGGAACTAGTCGATAAACTGATCGTGGTGGATATCGCGCCAAAATATTATCCTCCTCACCATCAGCAAATTTTTGCAGGGTTTCGGGCCGTGGATTTCCCCAACCTAAAATCAAGAAAAGAAGCTGATGAAATTATGTCCGGAATTATCAAGGAATTTGGTGTACGGCAATTCATACTGAAAAATCTCACACGTGATGATCAAAACAACTTTGCCTGGAAAATAAATCTTGATGCAATAGAAAAAAACATTGAAATCATCGGGAGTGGACTTGCAGACAATGCGATTTTTGAGAAAGATGCCTTATTTATTGGTGGAACCAAAAGCCATTACATTCAGGCAGAAGACGAAATAGTCATCACACGTCATTTCCCGGAGGCTCAGATCAAAATGATCGAAGGGGCAGGACATTGGGTTCATGCCGAAAAGCCCAATGAACTCAGAGATTTGGTGATTGAATTCTTATCGTAACTTCTGAATGATGTAAATGATCAGTGAAAGTAAAATGCTAATCAAAATGCTGGAAGCAAGCGGAAAGTAAAAGGTGAAGTTTTCACGCCTGATGAGGATATCTCCGGGCAGTTTCGGCCAATTGATTTTGCCTCCATACATAACCAAAAGTCCTATGATAATGAGTACAATGCCGGCGTAAATCAATAATTTTCCATTCATAACAGCTGACAAATTAGCAAGTACTGAAAACCCTAACAACTTGAAAGGATCTGTTTTTTTAATTCCAACTTATTTGTCCGAAAGCCATGACGCTTCGTTTTTAGCACCTATGGTTTTAGACGTGATACGAAATACCAACTATTTCGTGGTGGAGAACGTTCGAACTGCACGCCGGTTTATCAGTAGCCTAAAGCTTGGAATTGATATTTCTTCCTTGTCTTTTGAAGTACTGGATAAAAAATCTGATCCAAGACAAGTTGGAGAGACCCTAAAACCTCTGATGCAAGGAAAAGACATTGGGATCATATCAGAAGCCGGACTACCAGGTTTAGCAGATCCCGGAAGCCTTGCTGTAAGTTTTGCTCACAGAAACAACATTAGAGTGATTCCGCTGCCTGGGTCCTCCGCCATACAAACTGCAGTGATTTCTTCAGGGTTTAATGGTCAACAGTTTACTTTTCATGGTTACCTGCCCATCCAAAAAGATGAGCGAGCAAAAGCTATCAAAAACCTGGGCGTAACATTAAAAAACAGCGGATACACGCAAGTATTTATGGAGACACCATTCAGAAACATGGCATTGATCAAAGACCTTGTATCTTCTCTGGATAAAAACACACAGCTTTGTATTGCTTCGGATGTTTTCGGACAAAAGGAATACATCAAAACCCAGTCAATCAGCGAGTGGGAAAAAGCAAAATTTGACCTTCATAAAATACCGGCAGTATTCTGTATCGGTCATTTGTCATAAACTGTTACCATTATTCATTCAAAATCATAAATTTGCAGCCCTTAACAAGATTTAAACATGTCATATTTATTCACCTCAGAGTCCGTTTCAGAAGGACACCCAGATAAAATTGCTGATCAGATTTCAGATGCGCTGGTAGATCATTTTCTTGCATTTGACCCGCAATCAAAGGTAGCTTGTGAAACATTGGTAACAACAGGCCAGGTTGTTCTGGCCGGTGAGGTGAAGTCCAAGACATATCTTGATGTGCAGCAATTGACCAGAGATGTGATCAAGAAAATTGGTTATACCAAGTCGGAATATATGTTTGAGGCACACTCTTGTGGAATTTTGTCTTCCATCCACGAGCAATCTCCGGATATCAATCAAGGTGTGGACAAAGCCGATCCTAAACTGCAGGGAGCTGGTGACCAGGGAATGATGTTTGGCTATGCGACAGATGAGACTGAAAACTTCATGCCTTTGGCGCTAGACATTTCTCATAGAATTCTGAAAGAACTTGCAGCTCTAAGGAGAGATGGCAAAGAGATTGGTTACTTAAGACCGGATGCCAAAGCCCAGGTAACTATAGAATACTCTGATGATAATGAACCGATCAGAATTGATGCGATAGTGGTCTCTACCCAACACGATGATTTTGATGAGGAAAGTAAAATGCTTGCCAAAATCAAAGCTGACATCATCAATATTCTCATCCCACGAGTAAAAGAACAATTGAAACCTGAGTTGCAGAAGCTCTTCAATGACGATATCAAATACCACATCAACCCAACCGGTAAATTCGTAATTGGTGGCCCTCATGGTGATGCCGGACTGACTGGAAGGAAAATTATTGTAGATACTTACGGCGGAAAAGGAGCGCATGGAGGTGGAGCATTCTCAGGAAAAGATCCATCTAAAGTAGACCGCTCTGCAGCTTATGCTACAAGACATATCGCTAAAAACCTGGTAGCTGCAGGAGTATGCAAAGAAGTATTGGTTCAAGTTTCTTATGCAATTGGCGTAGTGGAACCTATGGGAATATTCGTGAATACTTACGGCACCGCTAATGTGGATATGAAAGACGGAGAAATTGCCAAAAAAGTGCAGGAGATCTTTGACATGACTCCTTACGGTATCGAGACTCGTCTCAAACTTCGAACTCCAATGTACATGGATGCAGCTGCTTATGGACACATGGGTCGTGAACCTGAAACAGTAACACGCTCATTCACCAATGGCGAAGGAGAAACCAAAGAAATGACATTTGAAACTTTCACCTGGGAAAAGCTGGACTATGTAGATCAGGTAAAGCAGGCTTTCGGCCTCTGAACTCATCTGAAAAACCAACTAAGCAATGGAAATATTTTTGCATGCTGAAACATGGGTGGCATTGCTCACCCTTACATTTCTGGAAGTAGTTCTGGGAGTGGACAACATCATTTTTATTTCCATTGTTACTAACAAACTCCCGAAAGAGCAGCAATCAAAAGCGAGGTTCACTGGTCTTGGTTTGGCTTTGATTTTCAGGATTGGATTGCTTCTTGGAGTTACCTGGATCATCACCTTTACCAAGCCACTATTCACGGTTTTTGATATTGATATCAGCGGTCATGATCTGATCTTGCTTAGTGGAGGATTATTTTTACTCTTTAAGAGTACCCTGGAAATTCACCACAAAATGGAAGGTGAAGAGCAGCATGAAGATAGTACCACTTCAAGGTCAGTGCTGGGAACAGTCATTCAGATCATTTTGCTAGACATTATTTTCTCTTTTGATTCAATCCTTACTGCCATTGGGCTTACCCAGGAAATCATCCTGATGATCATTGCTGTGATCATCGCTATGGGAATCATGATGGTGTTTTCTAAGAAAATCAGCGACTTCATTAGTGGTCATCCAACCTTGGAAATCCTGGCACTTTCGTTCCTGATCCTGATCGGGTTTATGCTGATGGTGGAAGCGCTTCATCATCATGTACCAAAAGGCTACATCTATTTTGCGGTGTTCTTCTCACTCATAGTAGAAACACTCAACATGCGCATCCGCAAAAAGAACAATCCGGTGAAACTGAGAAAGCGGATTAAGGTTAGTGATCAGGAGTGATCGATGCTTACTCCAAGTATCTTCCCGAAGTAGATTTGGCCCATTTCGTAATCAGATTGATTTGCTCATCAGTAAGCCTGGCCTCCGCATGTAATATGGTATAAGCTTTCATTGGCATTTCACCGGATTCAACTACTTCAACTATTTCTTCCAGCTTATGTGCTTTTCTTTTGACAGAATAGTTTAGCCACTCCGAAAAATTGAGCTCCGATCTTCCTTCATTGATATCATGAATAATCAACCATGAAACAGGCACAATGTCAGTATACCAGGGATATCGTGATTCATTACTATGACAATCATAGCAAGCCGATTTCAGGATCTGACTTACCTGTGCATCGATGAGTATTTCCTGATGGATGTCATTTGGATTAACCAGCGTGACATCAGGACGCTTCCCTGGAAAAACCTGAATAAGAATTATTATAGTAAAAACCCACAATGCAATCCTTAATCCCCAACTGTTCATACTGCTAAAATTTGCGTGAAGTTAGGCTAATCTTATTTTAATAATCTTCCCTCAGATTACTAAATCAAAAGTAGAGATTCACAATCTTCTGGAAATCCTTATCTGTAACAAATCTAAATTACAAACAGCCAACCAACCATTATCAAAGTGTTGACGAACTTTAATATAGATTGAACTATTAAGGAGTTCAGGCAATGAATAAAACTATCCACAGAATTTACATACTTGCCTTGGCCTGTATTGTATCCTTCGTTACCCTATATATTGGTTACAAGGGATTTTCTTACTATGGGCTTCCGGTATCAGAACGCTACTATCATCCGGATTATGACTGGTTCAAACCATCCGGGTTTTTTGGCCATGGTCTTGGCATTGTAGGCACCATACTGATTATAATAGGTGTTGGGCTCTATATTCTGAGCAAAAAATACGGCTTCCTCACCAGATATATACGTCTCAAGTATATTCTTGAATTCCACATTTTCCTTTGTTCTCTTGGTCCGGTTCTTATTCTCTACCATACATCATTCAAGTTTGGTGGTATCGTATCCATTGCTTTCTGGAGTATGGTTGCTGTGGTGCTGAGCGGAGTGATCGGCCGATTCATTTATATCCAAATCCCGAGGAACCTTTCTGGAAATGAGTTGAGTGCTGAAGAGATCAAAAACAATCAGGAAAATTTACTCAATCAGATAAAAGAGCTGTTTTCAGACAAGAATACTGTCACAACCAGCATCATGAATTACCAGCCGAAAACAGCCTCTTTGATCCAAAATATAAGACATCAACACACCTATCTCAGAAAAATCAGAAGCCAGATAAAAGCGCTTCCTGGTGATCGAAAAACACAGAAAAAGCTTTACGAACTGGTAAAATCTGAAGTACGACTTGAAGAACGCAAAAACAACTTGCAGTTCATGCAGCGACTCTTCAAGTATTGGCATGTGGCTCATAAGCCCTTTGCTTTGATCATGCTGGTGATTGTCACCATTCATATTGTTGTCACATTACTTTTTGGTTATACCTGGATTTTCTGATCATGGAATTGCTTCTCGAAGAAATCATCATTTATGGACTTGTCGGCATTGTATGTGTCGCGATAATTTTCGTCTACCTACGCAAGGGCAAAGCCGCAAGTGCTTCCACACTAAAGAAGGTACAGCAAGCCAAAGCCGAAGGGCGTTTTGAGCCGGTTTCTTTACACCCCTACATCGACCTGAATACTTGTATCGGAAGTGGCGCCTGCATCAAAGCTTGTCCCGAGCAAGATATCCTCGGGCTGGTAGATGGCAAAGCCACGGTAATCAATGCATCGAGCTGTATAGGGCATGGCGCATGTTTCCATTCATGCCCGGTAGAGGCCATCTCTCTGCGCATTGGTACAGAAAGTCGGGGCGTAGACTTGCCTCATGTCAAAGCCACTTACGAAACCAATATGAGTGGCATCTACATAGCCGGTGAACTTGGTGGAATGGGGCTGATCAAAAACAGTGTGGAACAGGGTCGGCAAGCAGTTGAAAATATTGCTAAAAGCAAAAAAAAGAAAGTATTGGGCATTCACGATCTGGTGATTATTGGTGCCGGACCGGCTGGTATATCGGGTGCACTTACTGCAAAACAGCATGACCTGGACTGTGTCATCCTGGATCAGGATACTTTAGGAGGAACAGTCTCTAATTTTCCTCGCAGCAAAATAGTGATGACTAACCCTGTGACATTGCCTCTATATGGAAAAGTGAAACTCTTTGAAACATCCAAAGGTGAACTTCTGAAAATCTGGGATGAGGCTCTGAAAAAGAATGATTTGACCATTCAGGAAAATACAAAAGTAGATCGAATTGTACCTATGGAAGATGGTAGCCTGAAAGTGGTCACAGCCAACGAAGAATCTTTCTTAACCAATCATGTACTGTTGGCTATTGGCAGACGCGGTACTCCTCGAAAGCTGGGAATTCCCGGAGAAGATTCTGAAAAAGTTGCTTACAAGCTGCTGGAACCGGAGCAAATAGTTGATAAGAAAGTGTTGGTAGTGGGAGGAGGAGACTCTGCCGTAGAATCTGCTATGCTGCTGATGGATCAGAACGAGGTAACACTGAGCTATCGCAAAGAAAATTTCTCAAGAATCAAAACCAAAAATCAGGAACGGATCAATGAGGCCATTAGCAGTGGAAAAATAAAAACACTTTTCAACTCCAACCTGATCAGTATAGAACCTAACCAAGTCAACATTCAAACGAGTGAGAACTCCGAGGAAGCTACTTCTTTAGAAAATGACCTGGTGTACATCTTCATCGGAGGAGAACTTCCCAATCAGTTTTTGAAGAATGCTGGTATAGAGATAACCAAACGTTTCGGACAGATAGTGAAAAAGCATTGAAAAAGATACTCACATATTACCTGATCATCTTATGGACAGCACCTGTACTTGCTCAGCTGTCTCCAGGGAAACTTTCTGCGGCCCACTCCAAGCTGGAAGGGATCAGTAACTGTACGCAGTGTCATGTACTTGGCAAGCAAATCACCAATCAAAAATGCCTGGATTGTCACAAAGAGATTCAAAGTCTGATCAGCCAGGATCAAGGTTATCATGCCTCTAAAGAGGTGAATGGTAAATCTTGTGCAGAATGCCATAGTGAGCATCACGGCCCCACCTTTGATGCCACAAGGTTTGATGAAGAAAAGTTTGATCATACACTAACTGGCTACAAACTGGAAGGCCAACACGCAAGCATCGAATGCAGAGATTGTCATAAGCCCGGGAATATCGCTGATCAGGAGATTAAGAAATTACAGAATACATTTCTTGGAATGGGCACGGAATGTCTGGATTGTCATGAAGATTTCCACCAGCAGACGCTTGGCACCAGCTGTACCGACTGCCATGATCAGAAGGACTGGAGACCTGCACCCGGGTTTGATCATAACACTGCAAACTTTGTGTTGGAAGGAGCACATCAAAAGGTTGATTGTAAAGAATGTCATCAAATATCGCAGCGCAGTGGTCGTGAATTCCAGCAATTCACTGAGTTGTCATTTAGCCAATGTATCGACTGTCATGAAGACAAACATGAGGGCAGGTTTGGTACCAACTGCCTGGAATGTCATACCGCCAATTCTTTCAAGCTAAGCAGTATTCCGGATGGTTTTGATCACAATCTAACTGATTATCCTTTGGAAGGAATGCACCAAAAAGTGGAATGCAAATCTTGTCATATAAGCCAGGACTACACCAGGTCTCTGGCCCATAATACCTGCAATGCCTGTCATGAAGATTATCACAAAGGAGATTTTGTTGAAAATGGAAAGGCTACTGACTGTAAGGAGTGCCACGTCATCACTAAGCCATTTGATTACACACTCTTTGGCCTGGAAGAACATGCCAAAGGACCATTTGCATTGGAAGAAGCACATATCGCTACGCCATGTTTTGCCTGCCACATGAGTGAAGACCAGTGGTCATTCAGAGATATCGGCACCTCCTGTACTGATTGTCATGACAATATTCACGAAGGTAAAATCGACAATAAGTTCTATGCTGACAACCAATGTACTGCCTGCCACAACACCGCCAAATGGTCCGAAATATCATTCGATCACGATCAAACCGATTGGTCTCTGGAAGGAAAGCATGAAGAAGTCAATTGTAGAAAATGCCATTTCCGGGACGAAACAAAAGCGGACTTTGGGCAGCAATTCGCAAGTCTGAACACCACATGCTTCACCTGTCATGAGAATGTACATGGTGAGCAGTTTGGTACCATTGGATCCTTTAGCTGTACAGAATGTCATAGCACGGCAAGAGCATGGAACGTAGAGAATTTTGCCCACGATAAAACAAACTTCCCACTGGAAGGCCAACACAGCAAAGTGGATTGTAACGCCTGTCACAAACCATCCATGATAGATGGAGCAGAAAGAATAGAATATAAAATCCAAAAATTCGCATGTATAGACTGTCACTCATAATATCGATGCTGATTATAGTGGGTGAGTCTTTGGCTCAGAACCCCCACGGAGACAATTTCCAGCAGGACTGCAACAAGTGTCATAGTTCAGCAAGCTGGGAAATTGACCAAACACAGTTTGCCTTTAATCATGATACAACAGGCTTTTCTCTGACAGGTCAGCATGCAGTGGTCAGCTGTAAAGGCTGTCATCAATCACTGAAATTTTCTGAAACAGAGCAAGCCTGTATCAATTGTCATACAGACGTTCACAACATGTCCGTGGGTGATGACTGCATGCGTTGCCACACCAGCTCCAATTGGTTGGTTGACAATATTCCTCAACTCCATGAACAAAATGGTTTTCCACTATTCGGAGCCCATGACATGCTCACCTGCCTGGAATGCCACCAGTCCCAAAACAGCCTTCAATGGACCAGAATTGGCAATGAATGTGCTGATTGTCACATGACTGATTTCAAAAATACCACAAACCCAAATCACATTTCTTCAGGATTTTCTACTGACTGTATCTCTTGTCATCTGCCCACTTCCGACCTATGGGGAGGAGACAATTTTCACCTGTTTTTCCCACTAACTCAAGGACATAATATCAATGATTGTAATGCCTGTCATTCATCACCAACATTTACTGATGCCAGCAGCGAATGTGTATCTTGTCATCTTTCAGACTTTAACAGCACTACCAACCCAAATCACGTAGCGGCTAATTTTAGTACCGATTGTGCACAGTGTCATTCTACTGCTCCGGGTTGGAGCCCTACCACGTTTGGTAACGGATTTCATGATTTTTTCCCACTTACGAAAGGTCATGACCTAACTGACTGCAAAGCCTGTCATACCACAGCCAATTATGCAGATGCCAGCAGTGATTGTGTTTCCTGTCACCTTACAGACTTTGACAATACTTCTAACCCTAACCATAAGACATCCGGCTTCAGTCAGGACTGTGCACTCTGCCACACAACAGACCCTGGATGGAGCCCAGCTCAATTTACCGATCATGACAGCAACTACTTTCCTATTTATTCAGGAAGGCACCGTGGCACCTGGCAGAGTTGTACGGAGTGTCATCTGAACCAGGGAGATTATACCTCATTCAGCTGCATAGACTGCCACGCTCACAGTAATGAATCACGAGTGCGAAGACAACATGATGGTGAGGTTAGAAATTTTGTATATGAGAGCGACGCCTGTTACAGGTGCCATCCAAGTGGGCGAGGTGAAGGTGACTAAAACAAGAAGACTTATCAAACGACTAATAACCATATTATCACTGCAATTACTCACAACAATCTTGTGGGCTCAGAATCCTCATGGCGACAGTTTCAAGACCAACTGCAGCACGTGTCACAGTGCAGATAGTTGGGAAATAAACTTCGATAGCCTGAGCTTCAATCATGATACCACAGGGTTTGTATTGACAGGACAGCATCAGGTGACAAGTTGTACAAATTGTCATGAGGATCTTGTTTTTGCTAAAGCTCAGAACAATTGTGTGACTTGCCACATAGATGTGCACAATATGACCGTGGGTGATGACTGCATGCGCTGCCACACTACTTCTAACTGGCTGGTCGACAATATTCCACAACTTCATGAGCAAAACGGTTTTCCACTGTTTGGTGCTCATGATATGCTTACCTGCCTGGAGTGTCACCAGTCCCAGAGTAGTCTTCAATGGAGCAGAATAGGGAATGAATGTCTGGACTGCCACATGAGCAGCTATCAGGCGACAACTAATCCCAACCACATTGCATCCGGGTTGTCAACGGATTGTATCAACTGCCACTCTCCGCTCGGTGACCAGTGGGGTCAACCAGGCTTTCATGAGTCTTTTCCTCTTACGCTCGGGCACAATGTTGCCTCATGTTCTGAATGTCACGAAGGCAATAATTTTACCAGCACTTCTTCCGACTGTGTGGATTGTCATATCAATGACTATAACAACACCAATAACCCGAATCATGCTACAGCAAACTTCAGTACTGACTGCTCAAACTGCCATACCACTAATCCCGGTTGGTCACCAACCACGCTGGGTAGCGGTGACTTTCACAGCTTCTTCCCGCTGACACTGGGACACAATATTCAGGATTGTGCAACCTGCCATGATGTAAACAATTATGCAAACATCTCAAATGAATGCAGCTCCTGCCACATCAATGATTTCAATAGTACTACCAATCCTAATCACGTAGCGGCTAACTTCAGCACCAGCTGTACAGGCTGTCACACTACGAATCCAGGATGGTCGCCAACTACCCTGGGCAGCGGTGATTTTCACAGTTTCTTCCCACTCACTCTTGGACACAATATTCAGGACTGTGCCTCCTGTCACGATGTGAATGATTATACCAACATATCCAGTGAATGCAGCTCTTGCCACATCAATGACTTCAACAGCACAACCAATCCAAGCCACGTTGCAGCCAATTTCAGCACCAACTGTACTGACTGTCATACAACAACACCGGGTTGGTCCCCCACTGTGTTTGGAGAAAACTACCATTCCTCATTCCCTTTAACACAGGGACATAACATCAAAGATTGTGCAGCTTGCCATGATGTAAATAATTACGCCAATATCTCAAGTGAATGCAGCTCTTGCCACATCAATGACTTCAACAGCACAACCAATCCAAGCCACGTTGCAGCCAATTTCAGCACCAGCTGTACTGACTGTCATACAACAACACCGGGTTGGTCTCCCACAGTGTTTGGAGAAAACTACCATTCCTCATTCCCTTTAACACAGGGGCATAACATCAAGGATTGTGCGGCCTGTCACAACACCAATAACTATTCTGACATTTCCAATGACTGTGCATCATGCCATCTGACAGACTTTAATAACACACAATCTCCCAACCATCAAACATCTAACTTCAGCCATCAGTGTACTGATTGCCATACTACTGCTCCAGGATGGAAACCTGCAGAATTTACAGCACATGATAATTCCTATTTCCCAATCTACTCCGGAAAACACCGGGGTAAGTGGAGTTCATGTACGGAATGTCATGTGAGCGATGGCAACTTCACATTGTTTAGCTGTATAGACTGTCACGAACACAGTGATGAATCAAGAGTAACCAGGAAGCACCGCGAGGTTAAAAATTTTACCTACACCAGCACTTCATGTTATGACTGTCATCCAACCGGAAGAGAACATTGACGATTATGAGAAGAGAGATAACAATCAAAAAGACATTTTTGCTGGTGGTGTTGGCATTGGCCTCCATTTCAGCAAAGGCGCAATATGCATCAACATTGCAGAAGGCTACGGTATCATACCTGACATCACAAAATATCTATGTGAGAATGGAAGATGCTTCCAGCGTTGAAGTTGGTGATACTTTGTTCATCATGTCAGACTCAAAGCTGCTACCAGCACTGATCGTCACTGCAAGGTCGTCTATTTCCTGCATCACAGATCCAATTGGGTCACAGGAGATCAGCAAAGGAGCTACGGTTTTTTTTAAAGAAAGAGTAAAAAATGAAAAGCCTGTAAACGATGAAGCAAAGCCTGCAATCAATGCTGAATTAACCACTCAATCAGACAAACCCAAAAAACAGGCCAGCAGGCCAAAAGAGCACTTTTCAGGCCGCATCTCAGCAGCCAGCTACAGCTCAATCGCCAAAAACACCAACATGAGCAGTCACAGAATACTGGAACGCGCTCAGTTTGACATAGAACATATTCGAAATTCGAATTTCTCGATTGAAAGCTACTTTACCATGAATCAGAATTTCCTTAACAGAGACAGGCCTACTACTCTATCACCCAACAGGTTCAGAGTTTACAACCTGGCACTGCTCTATGAAAAAAAGGATCTAACCGTAACATTCGGAAGAAGAATTAACCGAAATATGTCATCGATAGGCGCTGTGGATGGCCTTCAGGTTGAGAAGTCTTTAGGCAATTTCTCAGTCGGCGCGATTGCAGGTTCCAAACCCGATCTCAATAATTACAGCCTGAATCCGAAACTTGGTCAGTATGGCGCATATGTAGCTTTTGCTGAAAACCGTCACAAAAACTTCAGATCTACATCCACTGTTGGTTTTATCGAACAGCAAAACTCCAGCAAAACAGATCGCCGCTACACTTATCTCCAGCATCAAAGTTCAGTGTTTGGTAAACTCAACCTGTTTGCCTCCTCAGAGCTTGATCTCTATACAGGAAACGTAGATTCCTTAAAAGCCGGACCAAGACTGACCAACTTCTTTGCTTCTGCACGCTATCGTACTTCCAAAGGTCTCTCCATGATGGTCTCATACGACCAGCGAAAACGTGTGATCTACTACCAATCTTACCAGATGGACATTGAAAGCATTCTAAAAAACGACATGATTACCTCAGGTTGGAGAACTCGCATCAACTACCAGTTTGGTAAAAACCTTTACACCGGCATCACTTACAATACCCGAAACAGGATAAACTCCAATTTTTCGAGTTTTGGTGGCTACTTCACACTCAGCAATTTGCCGATTATCAGCGGAAGTCTCAGTGCCTACTACAATCACAATGGCGGACATAAGCTGAGTAGCAAATCCTTATCAACGAGTTATCGAACCAGCCTTCTGAAAAACAAATTGAGTACTTACTATTATTATCGATACGTCACTTATGCTTCACCAGCAGTAGATGGGACTATGGCTCACCAGCACTATTATGGGGGCAAAATCAATTACAGTGTAACCAAAAACTTAAGCATGGGGCTGTTGGGAGAATATTCTTACAACGAGACGGACAAAAACTACCGAATCAACGCCCAAATCATTAAGAGATTCAACTAATAATCAAATCACAAATCATTCTATAAGATGAAGTATTCAGTCATTTTCATGTTGACCATATCCACTTTTCTTCTAAGCTGCAATCGCCCTAAAGTGATTGAGCAGACAGAGGGAACCAGCATATTCGAAGAACAAACAAATTCAAGTTCATCTGTTTTCGAATCTATGGAACCGCCAATTCCTATGACAGCACCTGAAACGATTGAAGAAATCAATCAGGTAGTCGTGATGGAGCAGTTGCCTACATCGCGATATATTTATCTGAATGTAAAAAACCTCAAAACGAATGAGACTTACTGGATTGCTACAGGACTCATGAATGTCAATAATGGTGATGTATACTTCTACAAAACAGGATTGTTGAAAACAAATTTTGAAAGCAAGGAACACAACAGGGTATTTGAAAAGATCTATCTGGTCAATAACCTGGTGCCAGCCAATCATGGCAATCAGGCCGAAAACCAAACCGCTGCTGGCACTGATATAGAAGTTGGATCAGTGAAACCTGCAACAGGCTCTGTTCCTATTGCCGAAATCGTGAAAAACCCTACTCAATATGCCAATAAAACGGTACAGGTAACTGGCGTCTGCACCAAGATCAACCCGAATATCATGAATCGACACTGGGTACATCTGAAAGACGACAGCCCTACGGAATATGACTTTGTGATCACTACTGATCAGCTAATCCCTGTAGGCCATACGGTCACACTTCAGGGTACCCTGGCCACCAACAAAGATTTTGGTGCAGGCTATCAATATGAAATGATCCTGGAAAACTGTACACTCATACAATAACCCCCCAACGAAAGAATGCATCGAATAAAATCATTGCTCAAAAACCTTGTCAATAGCCGTGCTGCAGGGGTTTATTTATTGTTGTTTGCCTTTTCGATCGGTACAGCCACTTTCATCGAAAATGATTTTGGCACCAGTGCCGCACAAAAGATTGTATATCAATCATGGTGGTTTGAGCTCTTGCTCGTACTGTTTGCTGCTTCTATCGTTTACAATATTTTCAAATTCAGAATGATCCCACAGCGTAAATGGGCATTGCTGGTCTTTCACACGTCGATAATCATCATCCTGATAGGCGCGGCTGTTACCCGGTATTTTGGATATGAAGGAATAATGCACATTCGTGAAGGCAGTGCTTCACATTCATTTCTCTCTGCAAAGAGTTACTTGCTTTTCGATGCTGAAACCGAACATGGTAAATTCAAGTTTGATGAACCTGTCCTTTTTGCCTCGCTTGGGAGCAATGATTTTGATGAATCATACTTAATCGATGGCCATCTTGTGCAGGTTGAACTTCTGGATTTTATCCCCAATCCGAAGCAAGAGTTGGTAACTGATGATGATGGTAAACCAACCATTCAGATCGTGATGGCGGGAGCTGGAGGAAGGGAAGAATACTTCATCCAGGAAGGCGATCAGAAAATGATTGGCAGCAGCCTGTTCAACTTCACTAACACGGTAATTCCCGGAGCAATCAATCTGTTTTATACCGGAGACCAACTTGAAATAGAAGTGAGTCAACCCACCAGCCAAATGGTGATGGCCACTCAACAGCAAGACACGCTGATGCCTGGCCTACGAGAACCGGCAAAACTCAGATCACTACACAGCGATGGTCAGAGTCGCTATGTGTTTGCCGCATTTTCTCCAAAAGGCGCCACCGAAATAACCAGTGAAGATCGTAAGATTCAAAACAGCAGCTTGTTGGGCATGCGATTTCACGTCACCATTGACGGAGTGGAGCAAGAGACTTTCGTCAGCGGATATCAAGGCACGGAAGGCCAGCCAGCTACAGTGCATACTGACAAGCTCCAGCTATCAATTGCTTACGGTTCAAAGCCCATTGAACTTCCATTTAGCATCAGCCTCTATGACTTTATCATGGAGCGATACCCTGGCACCAATAGCGCAGCCTCATATGCCAGTGAAGTACGGCTGGAAGATCCTGCTAAGGGAGTCAATATGGATTACCGTATTTTCATGAACCACATTCTGGATTATGAAGGATACCGATTTTTTCAGTCATCTTTCGATCGGGACGAAAAAGGAACTTATCTGAGTGTCAATCATGATTTTTGGGGAACCTGGATTTCTTATATCGGTTACATTTTACTCACGCTTGGCCTGTTAATGGTGTTCTTCAGCAAAAACACCCGCTTTCACCAACTCCGTAAAAAGGTGAACAAACAAAGCAGTTTTTTGAAAACAGCTGGTATGGTTGCTCTGATGCTCACAGCTTATAAGTCTTCAGCGCAGCAAAACATCGCGCCATCTGTCAGTCAGATTTCTGAAGTACATGCCGATTACTTCAGCCAGGTGGTTGTGCAAGATGTGAGAGGGCGCATGAAGCCCATGCATACGCTTACCCGCGAACTGATGAGAAAAGTTTCAGGAAGCGAACACTGGAATGACCTGAATGCAGATCAGGCCATATTGGGAATGTATGCCAACCCGCAAGAGTGGTATGGTATTCCCTTGATCAAAATTGGAAGAAATGAGGAGCTGAGAAAGCTGCTGGAAATCCAGGGAAAGCATCTGGCTTACCGGGATGCTTTCAATACGGATGGCTCTTACAAACTAACCGAACCCGTCCGCAATGCGATGCAAACCACTTCGGCTGAGCGTAGCACTTATGAAAAAGAGTTAATCAAACTGGATGAGCGCATCAACATTCTGGGCATGGTCTTTTCGGGAAGCATCTTCAAGATATTGCCTGTTCCCGGTGATGAAAATCACACCTGGGTTTCTTCCATGCACTTGCATCAGTTTCCGGATTTTCAGACCACAGCTAACCGTTTTTTCAGTGCTTATCAGCAAAGCCTCCGACATGCTTCACATTCAGGAGATTACTCCGAGCCCAATAAATTGCTCGCCGATCTCCAAGGTTTTCAAACAAAAAATGCAGCCGACATACTACCATCAGAAAGGAAAATAGCATCAGAAATCTGGCTCAACAATTCGCACATTTTTAATCACCTGGGTTGGATTTACTTTCTGCTGGGGTTGGGGTTTTTGGTGCTTCTGTTCATATCAGTATTCAAACCTGAAGCCTCACTGAAATATCCTTACTACCTGCTACTAGGTTTGGTTCTGCTAGGCTTTACTGCGCATACTATTGGTCTGGGCATGAGGTGGTATGTTTCCGGCAGAGCCCCCTGGAGCAATGGCTATGAGTCCATGATCTATATCGCCTACACCAGCGTTTTGGCAGGCATCATTTTCACCAGAAAATCGTTGGGAGGATTGGCCGCCACTATGATTTTGGGAGGCACATTGCTCTTGATTGCTTTGCTCAGTTTCCTTGATCCGGAGATTACACCATTGGTTCCCGTACTCAAATCTTACTGGCTGACCATTCACGTTTCTTTGGAAGCCGGCAGTTATGGTTTTCTCATGCTGGGAGCGATCATCGGGCTGATCAATTTGCTGCTTTTTGCATCACTTACCGAAAACAATAAAACGCGTGTCAAACGAATCATCTCAGAAATGACCAACATCAGTGAAATGACGCTAATTGGAGGTTTGGTGATGGTGAGCATTGGTACCTATCTGGGAGGAGTTTGGGCTAACGAATCCTGGGGACGCTATTGGGGCTGGGATGCCAAAGAGACCTGGGCGCTAGTGACCGTGTTGGTCTATGCTTTCATTTTGCATATGCGCATCATTCCACGTCTCAACAGTCTATACAATTTCAACCTGGCATCACTCTTTGGGCTGGCTACAGTGATCATGACATACTTTGGGGTGAATTACTATCTCTCGGGGTTACATTCGTATGCTGCCGGAGATCCCGTACCTATTCCACTTTGGGTGCATATCTCAGTGGCAGTACTTATTGTGATCAGTGTATTTGCCTGGGTAAAAAAGAGAAAATTCGGATTATAGTTTTGAATCAATATTCCACTACGGATACCTCCTTGCCTGATTGATCATGAATTTTCCAAAATTCCTCAGCGATGGACGAGGGATTGTATTTGAGGTCTTTGGCCTGTACAAATCCTTTGACCACCACTGTTCCAACCTTAATGTTGGTATAGCTGAGTTCTGTGGCGATCTGTTTACTCAGATTCAGTAGCGCAGCTTTACCCAGTGACAGTGAGCCGTAATTGGGATGTGGATCAAGTGCCAGTCCTCCTCCAGTGAAAAGGATCGTGCCTTTGTTGTGCTTTTTCATGCTCCTAATAACTTGCTTAACCGAATGTAAGGCACCTCCTACATGCTCTTTCATGTCAGAGGCAATGGAACCAATGGATTCTCTGAGGATATTTTTATCCTTAATTTTTGCCACATTATATAGTAACACCTCTGGTTGACCCTGACGCTCTTTGATAGATTTGAAGACAGCGGTTAATTGAGTTTGTTTTCCCGCATCTGCCAGATAATATTCGCTTTCGATTCCGTCTTTGATCAGCATATCACGAAACGCCTTCAACATCTCTTCATTACGGGCAATCATAGCTATTTGGTAACCCATTCTTCCAAAACGTAGGGCCACGGCATAGCTGATTCCTCCTCCCATCCCGACAATAACCAATAGTTTTTCCATAGTTCTTCAAATGAAAGTGAATAGGTTTTCAATAGAGAATACCTGGTATAGTAAGAGATAAGCCGGCAAGAATGTTTATTTCCTCAATGCCCTTCGAAGGATCAACACGAAACTGGTTTAGACAATTAATAAACTATTTCAGACAATTCCTTTCCAGCCTGATGGTGAATGTACCAAAACTCTTCTGCGATAGATGTTGGATTATATTTCACATGTTCTGCGGTTACATAACCTCTGACCACTACTGTTCCTACTTTCACATTGGTGTCTTTCAGTTCGGTACTGATCTGTCTGCTCAGGCTCAGAATGGCCGATTTACCTATAGATAAAGAACCGTAATTAGGCATCGGCTGCAAGGCCAGACCTCCTCCTGTAAAAAGAATCGTACCTGAATTATTCTTTCTCATCGGTCCGATTACGGCCCTTACAGCAGTGATAGCTCCACCAACATTGACCTTGAAGTCATCAATGATTTGCTCAAAAGTCTCTTCAAGAATATGCTTTTGGCGGGCAGCTGCCGCATTGTATAAAAGTACATCAATAATGCCAGTGTGTTCAGACTGAATGGATGAGATGGCCTCCAAAAGCTCCGAATGATTGCCTGCATCAGCAACTCTGTACTCACTTTCAATGCCATCATTGTCGAGCATTTCCTGGTAAGTTTTGAGTTTCTGCTCATTGCGAGATATCATGGCGATTGTGAAACCTTCATGACCAAATCGGAGAGCTGTGGCATAACTGATCCCTCCGCCCATTCCTACAATTACCATTAGTTTTTTCATAATCATCAGGGTAAGTGACTATTCATTTATGTAGACTCATATAAGTTACTCATTCTCACACAAAAGCCACATAAATCAAAAGCCACCTACCTATTTTATTTTGATTATTTCAGGAGCTTGAAGGCATGAGCGCAATCGTTTTTCAAAAATCCCGGAATACACCAGAGAATACAAAGCGGCTCGATTGCCCTGGCAGCTGTGGCAACTCCCATGTCTTCAGTCTCCCATCCAAATGCTTCGTTGATCGCAGTGACCTGGATTTTTGCTTCAGTATTGTTGCCAGCGATAAACATAGTTGGTTTACTGCCTAATTGTGGATTTACCATCAACCCTGCCCCAACAGAATTGTAAGCTTTTACAAAATGCGCTTGAGGAAAAGCTTCCTGCAATTCTTCCATCAATGACTTGCCTTTTGTGAAGAAGGTCAACACTCCATTTTCAGGTGCTACAGAATCATCAATTGGATTAGTGGCGTCTATGATTGTTTTACCTTTCAAAGCTTCAGCACCTACATTTTCCAAAACTGTTTTAGCTGCATGCCCCTTCACTGCCAGCACCAGCAATTCGGCATTTGCAGATACTTCACCAAAACCCAATACTTCGATTCCCTTTCCATCGCCATTCAGCCATTCACTGAGTTTAGACGGATTGCTTGTTCCTAGCTGAACCTCGTGACCCTGACTTAAAAAACCTTTTGCGAGTGTTTGACCAACAACTCCTGATCCTAGTATTCCAATTTTCATAATGATTGATTTATTTGCTTGTACAACTAATTATTAATTCTAAAATTTTTTATTTCATTTTTTCACTTGCATCATACAATCGGGTAGCTAATTCTGCCGCTTCTTCTTTGCCAATGATACTGTTGTAGTTCTCAAGTAAGCTATACCAGGCTTCACCAAGCTTAGGATAAATTTCCTTACCTTTTTCTGTTGCAAACAACTCGCTAGTTTTTCCTTCAGAATTTCTGCTGATATAACCTTTCAGCTCCAGTTTATCCAGAAAACGTGTAATCGTGGAAGGCATCATGTGCATTTCTTTGGCAATTTCTGATGGAGAAACACCAGGTTTTCTGTTGATCACCATCAGTGCAAAAGCATGAGATGGAGCCAAACCAGTCACCGCAAAAGCATCTTCTGCAAGCTTAGTAAGATTACGAGCGAGAGAGTTCGCAGAAAAATATAGGCAGTCGCAGAAGATTGATTTGTTGTTTTTCATATTTGTATGTACAAGCAATGATACGAAAGAAATTTGAATAAGTTGACCTGCTAAGAAAAAAAATCTAATTTCAATCCAAATTCATTTTTCACCATAGTTAGAATGCCCGCCAGAAAGCTTTTACTTGTTTTCTTTTTTGTTCCCTTAATAGCCTACGCCCAGTTAAGGCCGGTCAGTGAGGATAAACTTGCTCTAGTAAAAATTCAATTAAACTCTGGTGAAGTTAAAAGTGGTTACCTGGCTTCATTGAATGCTGACGGTATTTCAATCTTTGATCCACACTTTCAGCAAAGAAATTATGCTACATTTCATTTTTCGAATATTGAGAGGTTGGCAGTCTTGAAAAAGGGAAATTTCTGGAAAGGACTGAGGCAATCATTTATATTCAGTGAAATGTCACTTATACTTCTATCGCTGGATTTGGCTAATCAGGAAGACAATTTCTCACATGTATTTATTTTGGGCAACCTGCTTTTTGCAGCTCCTGTAAGCCTGATCGGAGGGCTATCTGCTATTACCCCAAAAGTGCAGCTAGACATCTCCGATTCCGAACAGTTTGCCAAACTCAGCAAATCAAAAATCATTCAATATGCGGCTAATGGACGCCATATCTCCATCAGTAACAAAGGAATTGAGAAGTTGGATGCTTTCCATTTCTCTAATAAAAACTTGAAACGGCTTCAGCTCAATTACAGTCCAAAAATATATGTTCGTGCATTAGGAGCAGGCATGTTGTTTACTTCGATCAACAGCCAGGTTCTGAATCAATACAAGCAACAGTTTGATGACTCTTTCAGAGAAAAATCACTCAAAATTCCACTATCAATTGGATTCGCTTTTTCTCCTTTCAAAAAATGGGAATTTGGTTATTCTTATCAAAATGGATTCACTACTTATGTTGGGTTCGACACCTATTCTGACAATGGTTTTCATCTAGCTGGTTTTGACTTCATTGCCAACTTACATCAGGTTGAATTTTTATACCGGATTCAAAACTTCACCAACGGCTTTGGGAACAACTGGCAGTTTTCTGTTGGCCCTGGCCTTTCCCTGCTCAATATTGATCAGAAGGCTTTGCTGGCGGTAAACAATTATGACGCTTCCAGGACTTATGGATATACCAAAAACCAATTGATCCCCGGTGCAAGTGCCATTGGTACAATTGACTACTTCCTGTCCCGTAACATTTCGATTCAGACCAATTTCAACTTTGGGTTTTTTGGTAAAATGAAACTGGATCAGCTCAGTGCTTCCGGTTTTACGATGGAAGCATCCGAAATTCATCCAAGAATCACATCCTTCAATGCGGCCTTAAGGTTCCAACTTTGATTAACCCAAAAAGCTGATCAAAACCCCAGCTGCTACCGCTGAACCAATTACTCCTGAGATGTTGCTGGCCATAGCATATTGCAACAGGTGATTGTTAGGATCATGTTTCAATGCTATTTCATTAGCGACTCGAGATGCCATCGGCACTGCACTGAGTCCAGTTGCTCCTATCAGAGGATTGATCTTTTTCTTAGCAAACAGATTGTAAATTTTTACCGCGAAAATCCCACCGGCAATAGAGATTGCAAAAGCAATAAACCCACCTACAATGATCATGATGGTCTCAGCATTCAGAAACGCTTTAGCCGTCATTGTTGCCCCCACAGCCAAGCCAAGAAAAATTGTCGCTCCGTTCAGTATAGTATCTGAAGCGGCTTTATGTAGCCTTCCCGTACTCACACCGATTTCCTTTACCAGGTTACCAAACATCAGCATCCCAATCAATGGAACAGAGGTTGGCACCAGAAGTGCTACTATGGTACCCACACCTATTGGAAAAAGAATTTTCAGGGTCTGAATATCCTTTATAGGTCTTTTAGAAGGGTACAACTTATCCTGCTGTTTCATGTTGATCAGCAGCTCCTTTTTTGAAGTAGTAAAGCGTACCACCAGAGGAATGATCACCGGAACGAGTGCCATGTAAGAATAAGCCGCTATCGCAATTGGCCCTAGTAAGTGAGGCGCGAGTTTAATGGTGGTGTAAATGGCTGTTGGGCCGTCTGCTCCACCGATGATTCCGAGTGAAGCGGCTTCTTTCATCGTAAAACCCATCAAAACCGCCGAGATCAAAACCGTAAAAATTCCTATTTGAGCTGCTGCACCAAAAAACGCTAGCCGAAGATTGCGCAGCATCGGGCCAAAATCCGTCAAAGCCCCAACCCCCATGAAGATGATCGGTGGCAGAAATCCCGTTTTAATCAGGGAATAATACACAAAGTTCATGATGCCATGCTCATGAGCGATCTGGTAGAGCGTAAGATTTTCATCCACCTTTTCCACTCCCATCTGGCCTCCGGGAAAATTAGCAATGAGCATACCGAAGGCAATTGGCACCAATAGCAATGGCTCATATTGCTTCTTAATGCCAAGATATAGCATGAAAAAAGCAATTAAAATCATCAGTAAAGTCTGCGGCGCATCCACCATGTCCTGGATGGCCGTCATGCGATATAGTTTTTCGAAAAGTTCCAATGTTCAACCAGTTTTCACTGTTTTAAAAAAATACCTACAAGAATGAGCCTAAAGTAGCGCGAGATCAAAATCACTCTATATCGAGTCATTTGGTCTTCTCCTTTTCCAGATAATAGGTGCTTGTGTCATTTTGAAATTCATAAACATTCAAATCAGACATTGCATCAATAGATGTGACCAGCTGAATGTGCTCGTTCAAACCTCTCCTGAGTGTAGAGCTCCGCACCAGGTTCATAGAGTTTTCATCTACGCAGGCAATCGTCCGGGAATAATTCATTAGTTCAGTTTAAAAAGTATATCGTCATCATACACATCGTCTCCCTCGCTCACACAGACTTCTGCAACGGTGCCATCCTTATCCGATTTTATCGCGTTGGTGACTTTCATTGCTTCTATGTAGCAGACAATATCTCCTTTAGTCACATGATCGCCCACTTTTAGTGGTTTCTCTCCGGATTCTTTGGTCATATAAATCTTACCCTCCAAAGGCGCAGTAATTTCTACGGCCACACCATTTACTGCGGGTTTTGGGGCTTCTACTACCTGTGGAGTAGAGCTAGCTGGTGCCGTAGTATTGTCATAGCTGATGGTCACTTTATATTTTTGCCCATTCACGTCAATATCCAGAGCCTTTGGTTGCACAGGTGCAGACACAGCCTGACCATTGATAGCAGGCACTGGAGTAGGAGCTTCCTTATCAGCCTTTTTCTTGGCCAGATCTGTTTCAAAGTCTGCTTTTGCCTTACCAGACTTATAAGCTTCATACTGTTGGGGATGCATAGCATATTCAAAAAGCTCTTCGTCATCCGAACCGGTTTCCCAGCCATTTTCGGCCATCTTGGCCCGAAACTCATCCAACGCATTGGGTTGCAAATCCTGTGGATCCCCTTCGAAAAACTCTCGTCCTTGCTCAGCCGCTAAACCCTTCAACTCATCGGCAATTGGACCTGGTAAACGACCGGATTTACCCAGAATCATATCCCAGTTATTATCATCCAGCAGCGACCAGCGCTCTTTGCCTTTTTCCATTTGCATCACATTCACCAAAGCAGCATTTTTCACATACTGACTGTAAGGAGTCACCAAAGGAGGATATCCCATCTTCGGCCAGATATGTTGTACTTCGTCAAACAGCTTGATGAGGAGATCGTCTTGTGTTAACAGAGATTCACCATTCTTCTCTTTCCACTTGTTGAGACTGGTCAGGTTGTTTTCCAAATCCGCCATCAAACTACCCATCATTCCGCCAGGAAGTCCAGGTCCAATCAGCAAGGCATTCATCATGCGGTTTTTCGGATTGATGTAATAGCCCAGAAAATCATCGATAAACTCCTGAGTCAAAGTACGTGCCTGCATATAGGCTTTCATATTGATATCAGGCACACTGAAGCCAGCATCTCGCAGCACTTCATGGACTGTAAGCAAATCGGCATGGCCTGTACCAAAAGACAATGGCTCCATACCGACATCAATGAAATCTGCTCCCGCCCGTGCTGCTTCCAATGAGGATGTAACCGAGAATCCCGGTCCGCTATGACCGTGATAAGTCACGAGAATGTCCTTCTTAATGCCTTTAATTCCTTCCACCAGCTTGCCCATAGAAGCCGGACGACCAATCCCTGCCATATCCTTGATACAAATCTCATCGGCACCCATTCCAATCAGCTCTTCGGCCATCTTGATATAATAATCAACCGTGTGGAGTTTGGAGTGTGTAATACACAGAGCCGTTTGGGCGATCATGCCTCCTTCTTTGGCATAATCAATCGAGAGCTTCAGGTTTCGTGTATCATTGAGTCCATCGAAAGAGCGCGCTATGTCTGTTCCCTGAATTTTCTTCAGCTTGAACATCAAGCGACGTACATCTCTGGGTACCGGATACATTCGCAAACCATTCAGTCCACGCTCCAGCATGTGGGTCTGAATACCCGCATCGTTAAAAGGCTGTGTCCAATCTCTTACGGATTTGTTGGGGTTTTCTCCATATAACAGGTTGATTTGCTCAAAGCCTCCTCCGTTAGTTTCTACACGCCGGAAGCATCCCATATCAATGATAGGTTCTGCCACTCTTACCAGTTGGTCCACACGTGGCATATATTTTCCTGAAGATTGCCACATGTCCCGATACACGAGACTGAGTCCGATTTCCTTTGCCATGGTATTTTATTTTTTCTTTTCGATACTTGTTACATGCCCCTTTCCTAAGGTGAAGGCTTCAACAGCAGCTGTGATCGCAGCTACTTCGGATGGATTGATGTCATCGTTGGCTACAGCTACAACATCCCGTGCCAGCCAATTGACCAGACGTATCAGGATATTTCCAGCCTGCACTACGAGCATTAAAACGACAAATACGGTGATCATGCCAATACCAAGAAGGGTAAAGGCCTGGGTTAGTTGAGCGTCCATAGGTTGTTTGTTGAATCTCTCATAAACTTAATGAATCCTCACGGGAAGAGCTACATTTTCCAAATTTGATAGGAAATCGAAAAGCATTTCATAGCATACCTCACGGAGGATAATGATATATGTCAATGGGTTAGTGGTTCTGGGTTTGTGATTGCGAGGTTAATCCTAAGCATGCTTATGAGGCACTAAAAAATTGGGTTCTCTTACAAGTGCCCCACAATAGTAGTATATTACACTAGTAAATATTTCAGTAAGTGATTGCCACATTCGATTGTAAGGAGACAGAAAAAATCTGGAACGGTAGCGTTTCTAAAAAATTTCCTTCAGAAATTCAACAAACTGCCAGACGAAAACTGGTCAATATCAATTCAGCTATTGACGTCAATGACCTGAGGATGCCTCCTGGAAATCGATTGGAAAAATTGAAAGGAAATTATCAAAACTATTACAGTATCAGGATTAACCAACAATGGCGCATTGTTTTTATCTGGAATGAAGGAAACGCTTTTGATGTTAAAATTGTAGACTATGATTAATATGGAAAAATTACGAAATGTACACCCGGGGGAAATTCTACAATTAGATTTTCTTGAGCCTTTAGGAATAACTGCTTATGCATTGGCCAAAGCGATTGGTGTGGATCAAACAAGGATTAGCCAACTCATTAAAGGCAAACGAGGAGTAACAGCCGATACCGCTATTAGACTTTCCAGGTATTTCAAAACCTCCCCAGAATTTTGGTTAAATGCTCAGAGCCGTTTTGATCTAGTGGAACAAATGGAGCATATCGAAGACTACAATGAAATTAAACCACTCGAAATGGCTTAAAATGTATTGATTGAAATCAAAATTGGAAAACAATGTCAAACAATGGCCTGGATTTTTGCCATTAAAATGTAGAAATGATTCCAACCTCTCCACTAGTGTATGGCATTACTATTACATTAATCAACCAAAAGTTAGGATATGGATTTAGAGCATTTCGATGAATTCAGAAAGAGAATTGAAAGTCGTCAGTCAAAAATGGACGCTAAAATTTCCTTTCTCCATTAAGGAGTTAAAGAACCAGGGGAATCTCATAAAGAATTTCAAAAGGAAATGAGTGATTTCATGGCGTTTATCGCTGAGGATTTGGCTGACCATTAACAAAGAATTTCATCTTAAGAAGGGAAGTAAAGGAACATTTAGCCGAACGCCTCAATAGCTAACTCATGACTTACCCCTCCTCCAAACCATCACTAAAATCATACTCACAAACATCAGCAACACGGCAATACCATTGGCCATACCAAAGTACTTGCGCCACTCAGTGAATTGTAAAATGCTGGATAGCACACGACCTAGCAAGGTCAGTTGAAAAATAGCCCAAACCAACCACAGTACAGAATGGAAAGCTTTATTTTGAAACTTCAGAATAGCTGGAAGCAACATCGGCGCATGTGCCCAAATCATGGAGAAGCCAAAGCCTAAAAAGAAAGCATGTATGTAAATATCATAACCCAGGTAGCTATCCGATAAAAAGTAAAGCGCCAGCAAATGTGTCAACAACCACGCATGAGCGGTCAGGATGCCAATACCCAAATAACGCTGATAACCGGACTTTTTCACAGATTTCCGAGCCATGTCATTTCTGACAAACCACACCACCAGCCCCATGCCAGCAACGAGGTACAATGACTTTCCACCTCCATGAACAGGTAAAATCAATCCTAGGGCTGCCAACCCGAGTAAAACCCAAAGTATCCACCTTTCAGCTTTAGGAATGGGTAAAAATTTCGTCAGTTCCATACGCTCGCCCAGAATCGTCAGTAGGATAAAGCCCACCCACCAGTTGACCGCTAAAGGGATACTTCCTGTCAGCAGAAACTTGAGATTACCAATCAACCAAAAAACAGCTCCTCCCAGCAACACATACCAATAGGGTTCTTTCTGGTGATTGAGAATGTTGAGGTAAAACAGGATCAGACCACTGCCACCAATGAGTAGAAATATGGTTCCGACCTGAGCTTCACCAGCCAAAGTAGCCAGAACCGCGAGCCCACAACTCAAAGGAAAAGTCAACCACCATCTGTTTTTCATGGTGATGGTCCGCTCCATCGTGATGAGCCCGCCCATAAATCCACCAGTCATCAGCAACCCATGATAACCGGCCGCTTCCGGGACATGAATTGCCCAGCCCATGCGCATCCATCCACCCAAAATGCCAGCTACCAAAGCCAACAAAAAAAGCGGCATCAGCAAAGGAGGTTTCAAAGCCACTTTCATCACATATCTTTTTTTGCAAACTTGAATTTGCCCAGCTGAAAAGGCAGCAATACCCAAAGCAACAGCGCCAGTGAAGAAATCAACATGCCTGCACTACTCCCAAAAAACTGCTGAAAAAGTGCTCCGGTATATCCCAGCAACGCTGAGATATCGAGCTTTAATAATATGAGCATTCTGGACAAATCGATGGGATTGAGCAGACTGGCTACCAGCGCGTAACTATCCAGTGGATAATCACTAAAAACAACTAACGAAACCATGATGATGCCGTCATAGATTACCGCAAAAAACAGCCACATCAAAATAGCGTATCCAAACCCTTTGAGTTTATTGGAATTGAACAAAGAAATGGTCACAGCCAGGGCCACAAAAATGAATGTGAGCATGGTACCGGAAACCAGCAGCATGATGAAGTTCATGATTTCTCCGGAGCGAAAAATGCCGTAGGCCAAAAACGGAATGCCCAGCCCCAGCACAAAGCTCAGCGCAAGCGACAATGAAATGCCCAGGTACTGACCCATATAGATCCATGACCGCTTGATCGGCTGTGCCATCAGCAGTTCGGTAAATTCCCGGGAATTGTAAAAGTACATTACACCAAAAATGGTCCCGATCATGGGGGTGAGCACCACAATGATGTTCATCAATGTGATCACCGCCTTGGACAAGTCACTGTTCAAAAACAGCAGTACAAATCCCAAAACGAGGTAAAATGCAAGATATATGAGGCTCCACCTGCTACGCATCAGGTCCGCCAGACAGTATTTGAGTATTTTGATCATGACACTAGAATTGAAGCAATTGAATGTTCCAGATCGTCTGAACCAGTCAGTTCTTTGAGGCTCGGCAGACTTCCTTTGAAATGTATTTTGCCATCGAGCAGGAAGACGATCTCATCGGCCAGCTCTTCCACCAGGCTCATAATATGGGAGGTAATCAGGATGGTTTTCCCATCAGTACGGGCGTTTCGTAGCATATCTTTCAGCTTAATCAGGGAAACAGGATCGAGACCTGCCGTTGGTTCATCCAGCACGATCAGCGGTGTATCAAACATGAAGGTGAGGACGATATTCACTTTCTGACGTGTTCCCCCAGAGAGGTTCCCAAGTTTTTTGTCGAGGAATTGTTCCAGCTTAAACAATGCAATCAATGGCTCAGGCTCAGCGGGCAACCCCCGCACATCTGCAATCATGGCTATGAGTTCACGCACTTTCAGGTTATCGGGAAACTGTGCAATCTGTGGTAAATAGCCAATGTATTTACGGTATTCCCAACCTGATAGAATGTTCTTTCCCTCGTAGGAAATTTCGCCTTTATCAGGCAAAACCATACCGAGAAGTATTTTCAGAAAGGTTGTTTTGCCGGATCCATTGGGCCCAAGAATGGCATAGATGCCACCCTTGCCCAGCTCAAAACTCACGTCGCTGAGTACTTTCAGTTTACCAAATGACTTCTTAATATTTTTAATTGCTATCATGGAAAAATCTTGATGGACGGAGTTGCGTCTTGCAAATCATCCGGCGTAAAAACCGGAGACACACGCTCCGAAAAGTTGATAATATCTACAAACAGGCTCCTTAGCAGAATGATGGTCTCAGGCGTCCGGTTCACTACATAAGAGAAAAGCTTCACCGGACGATAAGGCACATCACCAATGCCGTCTTTGTTGATGTCATAGCCATTGTATTCGCTCCAGTAATTGTTCTCAAAAATGTTGTCATTCATCTTCGAATTGTAAGACACATCGAAGGAATTGCTGATGAAATTGTTTTGGGTAAAACGATTGGTGTAGCAGCCACCAGAGACTTTGATTGCCCAGCCATTCTGACGAAAAGTGTTGCCCTGATAAGTGATCCGGGTAGACCCATCGATAAAGATCGCCATAGTATTTTCTTCAAAAAGATTGCCCTGCACCTCGCCATCATAGATCTCTTTTAGCAGCAAACCATAAGAAGCGGTTCCCCAGTTTTTCAGAAACCGGTTTTGTTTCATCACAATCCATTTGGAAAACATTACTGCTACACCGGCACCATTATTTTGAAAAGTATTGCGCTCATATCGGTCATGATTGGAAAACATAAAGTGAAGTCCATAGCGCACATTATTGTGAGTAAAATTGTCATGGATATTGCTCTCATCTACAAACTCCAGGTAAATACCATCGCGCATACCATGCACTTCATTTTCAGTGATTTCCATGCCAGAGCAGTGCCACAGATGAATGCCATTTCCTGATTCATCTTCACGGTGAGCGGTACCAACTACCGTATTGCCCCGGATCAATCCATCTCCGGATTTTTCCATCAGTAAGCCAAAAAAGGAATCCGAAATCTGGTTATCCAGTATCTGGAAATGATGGGACCGAAAAGCATAAATCGCTGCATAATCATGTGTGTAGCTCTTACCGGAATTGACCACCTGAAAGCCTTTCACTACAATGCTGTCGGCAAGCAATCGCAGCACATAACTTTCGCCACCTCCATCCAGTATAGCACCAGGTTCTCCTAAGAGTACAAGTGGTTTGGTAATAGCAATATTATGACTGGAATAGGTACCGGGACTTACATTGATTGTATCACCTCGCTCTGCTAATTCTACTATTTTTTCAAGCGAGATATTGGTCTCAGAGGCTTCAACAGTAAATGACTTACCAAATCCAACAGCATAGGAAAAATTCAAAACCAATATGAGGAGCATATTTTTCATAGCATGTATTGTAGCCCCAGATTAAAACTTTGAGTGGCTTTCATCTGAATGCCGGATACGCTCTGATAAAGCGGATGAAGCCATTCAACTCCCAGACGGAGATTCCCAATTGTTGGAGGGCAAATACTGAGACCGAGACCTCCTAGAAAGATAGCAGAACCCGAGTTAGCAGCATTGGCAGTTGGGGACATCATCTTATTCAATAGTTCATCGCTCCCAGAGATACTACCTTGCTGTGTCCCATTGACTCTTCCGGTAACAGAAAGCCATTGATTCAGTTGATAATTTGTCCATGCGTTTAGTTGGTACTGGTTGCCCAATCGATACCCGGCGGAGTTGGTACCTGTTCTGAGTACATTGAGTTGCTGCAGACCAAAGGCATATTTACCGGAAGCAAACCTAAACGTACCACCAAGTGTGTAATCAAAAGTTCCACTCCCCATCTGCATAGTGTACGGCAGGCGGGCGTCATCACTCATAGGTGTATCAGCCGTTTGATTGATATTTCCACTGGGAATACTCAGTCCTCCATTGAGGTGAAAAGAGGCTACATGGTTGGCGAGTAAATTGTATAACAAAAGCACTTTAGTATCGCCAGGGCCCTGACTTCTGGTTTCAAATTGCATCCCCTTTTTAGTTTCCATGTCCATTTGGCTGACCCGATAAGGTTGCATCAACATTAAGGTCAGTTTATCAGTGGGAGCATACATCAACCCCAGCATGTACATGGTCATACGCATGCCTTTGGGTGACATCATGTATTGGGTGAAAATCTGCTGATCACTGATATTAATCGACCCGGAAACATTACCCTTCATATTCATCTGCATGGTCCGAAAACTCATCATGAATCCACCTTTATGGTGTACGTGTGCTCCCATGATTCCAATCGGCGCATAAGTACCGGATCCATGGTGATGATCCGGATGATTAACCTGACCAAACTGAGACTTTTCAAACCGGATTTTCAGCTCCTCCCAGGAGAAAATTTTACCCTTGTTTTTTCTGCTGACATTTCTAGCTAAAGCTTCATCCGTATAGGCAGAAAGATAAGCGCCCATTGGACTAGGGATTTGCTGGCTTTTGAGATATACAGCCTTATCGGCCGCTATCCATTGACCAGGATTAGGAAAGTCTGTCACCAGCAGCTGCTTAAAGTCTGCTTCATCTTTTGTTTTCAGAAAATTAACAAGGCACTCTACCGCATCAAATCTGAAGGCTTTATCCTGATTGTCTATTGCCAGAGCCGCAAATTGCTGGTCACGAATAATCATCGAGCAATGGGCACACTGGTCTTTTCCGAGATTTATCTCTTGTGCCCCAACCATTACGGTAGGAATAACCATCAAAAGAATCAATAGATACTTCATCACTTTTATCATTTAATTTGACACTTCAAATTTTGTCTTCAGTTCTTCCCAGGTGAGGCTTTCGCCTGTGACTTCTTTCATTGTAAGATCTCTGTCACTTTGGTTTTTAAAACCAGACAGAAATGCTCCCATCGGACTTGGGATTGACTTACTAACCAAGTAGCTGGCATGTCGGGCATCCACCATTTTACCAGGGTTCGCATAATCGGCAATCAAATAATAAGTTACCGCAGGCTTGTCCCATTTGCCTAGTGCATGCATCATGCATTCAATCGCGTCATAGTTGTAGGTACGCCCTTTTTCAGTCACCAGCTGGGCAGCATGCTGATGATCCACAATGGTCATCTGGCAAAATGAACACGCATCAGTCCCATAATTGATTGCTGAAGGCTTTACCTGACAACTCATGGCTACACTAAACAGCAGCGCTAAGAGTATTTTTTGTAGCTTTTTCATGAGTTTCCTTTTTTGCTGTCACGAATGCCAGAACAACCAGGCCAATACTTGCTATCATCACATAAGTGCCAACCAGTGGAGTAGATGTAGCTTTGAAATTGAGAATGGTTTTGGAACCAATAAGTGGTGGCTGGTATGTCAGTGGATCACCATTTTCATCGGTGAATTTTATTGGGGCATCAGCACTCAAGTCATGTCCATAATCATATTCCCATTGATAAAAATCGTACATCGCTACCGTACCAAATGCCATCATCAAAACCAGCCAGGCAACATAAAGCTGCCTCTTACCAACCAGCGCGAAAACGATCCCCAGCACAATGAGCGCCACAATACAATATGGGAAAATGCTAAACTCAGGAATGCTCTCAGGAATCTTTTTCATGCCCACATAGTGGTTCATGATGTTGATGTTCTGAATGTCATTTCCTTCAGCACTTTTAAACTTATTGATAAAAATATCCATGCCGATAGGATCGGGATATTGTGGAGCTTCCAGGGTGATATTCCAGATAGGAATAACAAACAGGCTGGTTAATAGCAGCGCACCTGTGAGTATAAAGATTTTTGATTTTTTCATGATTTTCTCTTTTAGAATTGGGAAAGCGGCCACCCCCGAAACCGAGGATGACCTTAGTGGTTACTCTCCATCAAGGCTCCACTTCAGTGGAACATTAGCACCCGTACCAGAAACCCGCACATAACCTTGCATTTCCTGGTGAAGTGCTGAGCAGAAGTCAGTACAGTAAAACGGCCATACACCTTCCTGTTTAGGTTCCCAAACAAAAGTTTCCGTCTGACCCGGCATAATCAGCAACTCCGATGTATTGGCACCAATCATGGCAATACCATGTGGCACATCATAATCCTGCTCCAGGTTAGTCACGTGGAAGTAAACTTTGTCTCCTACTTTCACACCTTCAATGTTGTCCGGAGCAAAGTGGCTTCTGATAGTCGTCATGTAGATGTGTACTTCTTTGCCATTACGCTCTACCTTCGTTTCTTTCTCACTTCTTACCGCATAAGGGTGCTTGTTATCTTCCAGTTTGAAAATCTTGGTTTGCTTAGGCTCAATCAAAGAGGCCGGACATCCAGCAGCATAGTGTGGTTCACCAATAGTTGGGAAGTCGAGCAGCATTTCCATTTTATCTCCGGAGATATCATACAGCTGAGCTGACTGACAAAGCTCCGGACCTGTTGGCAGGTATCGGTCTTTGGTAATTTTATTCATCGCCAAAGCGTATTTTCCAAAAGGTTTTCTTGAGTTTCCTCCAGGGATCATCAGGTGACCAACAGAATAATATGTCGGCTTTCTGTCCAAAATTTCCCAGGTTCCCACTTTCCATTTGACCACTTCTGATGAAATGAAGAAAGTTGTATATCCGTTTCCTTTGTCGTCAAATTCTGTGTGCAATGGGCCCAGACCTGCTTGCTGAACAACACCACCAACCACATCATCATAGTTGAGCACAGGAATGCCGTACTGCTCACCATCAAATTTCTTATGCTCAATGGCGTCAAGCATTTTGGTGAATGAATGTGCGGTAAGACTCGCTGAGAGCTTACCATTACCAATGATGTATTCACCTGTAGGATCTACATCACATCCGTGAGGGGATTTAGGTGTAGGCAACAGGTAAACCAATCCTGGGTATTTAGACGGATCGATAATTTTTACTTCTTTCTCCAGAGTTGATGAAGCACTGTGTGTTGACTCATCATAAGTGTTGTGAGCATAAGAAGTCTTCATGGTTTCATACTTACCATCAGCAATCAGCTGTTCAGCCAGTTTCCAGTTAATCGCTGCTATGAAGTCTTTGTCATTTTGTGAGGCATTCACTTCAAGCAGTGTATTTGCTTCCTCTGTATTATAAGTGGTGAAGAACATCCAGCCATGAGATTTACCACGGCCCGGGTGGGCTAAATCATAATTGAAACCTGGCATCATTACCTGAAACTCAAGGTTCATTTCGCCATCTTCAGGATCTACTTTGATAAAGGAAATCGCTCCTTTGAATGTGCCTTTATACTCCTCAATGCTGATGTCGCGTTGAGGTACCGGAACTGCAAACCGTGTTCCTGCCACAACATATTCTGTATTTTCAGTCACAAAAGACGAACTGTGGTTACCTGCACTATTTGGCAGCTCTATGATCTCTTCAGTCTCGAAAGTTGAGAGATTGATACGGGCAATTCTTGGTGTGTTGTTACCATTGATAAAACACCACCGACCATCAATCTCTCCATTGGTCTGAGAAAGATCCGGGTGGTGTGCATCGTCCCATGGCACAAAACCATAAGAGGTCTCAAGCATCGGCTTGGTCTCTTCATTGTAGCCATAGGCTTTTTCAGGATCTTGCGAAAAAATCGGGATTACTCTGAACAATCGACCGGAAGGCAAGCCATATACGGCCAACTGCCCACTAAATCCGCCAGAAACAAAAGCGTAAAACTCATCGTGCTCGCCCGGTGCTACATAAACGCGCTCGGCGATATTGCTCCCCAGAGCTCCTTCTTGCTTGGCTCCCTGCTGTCCGCAAGATGTCAGCAATGCCCCGAGGACTAAACTTGCTGTGAAAAAATTAAATATGGTTTTCATAGTTATAATAATTGTTATCTAAATTCAGTTAGGGAGAATGACCTGATCCACCACATTGATGATACCATTTGCAGTAGGGATCGTAGCAATTACTTTAGCTCCACCTACGGTCACTTCATTGCCGGAAACTTTCACTTCCAGGTAGTCACCAGTAGCCATGTAGAGCTTTCTACCTTTGCTGGCTTCTTTTTTCAATGCTTCCAGGTCATAAGATCCAGGTGCTGCGTGTCGGGTGAGGATAGTGGCCAGTTTATTTTGATTTTCTGGTTTCAGCAGGTCATCAACAGTACCAGCAGGGAGCGCATCAAATGCAGCATTTACAGGTGCAAAAACAGTCAATGGACCGGCGTTTACCAGTACATGTTCGATATGTGCAGCCTGAACAGCTGCTACCAGAGTAGAGTGGTCTTTGGATGCAGCAGCTACCTGTAGGATATTCTTTGCTGAGACATCATCTTCCACTGAAGCCTGACCATTAGGATGACTTGTGCTTACAACAGCCGCCGTATTTTCCTGGGCAGACTCCACTTTGGAGCCACAGGCAACCAGGAAAATCAGCCCCAGTGCCAGAGAGGATAGGTTTTTTAAATAGTTTTTCATTTGTTCAGTGTTGTTGAAATAAGCGGTTTGCCTCAACTGTATTTTATGCCGATAGGCTTACTCAATGAATGGATTGAGCATCATGCTCATTTCATAATTGATAAAGTGTTATGTTGATTTCCTAAAGTGTTCGGAAGTACTCCAAAACAGCTCTGGCTTCATCTTCAGTAAGATTCTGATTCGCCATTGGAGAGCCATTGTTTTCCATCAGCAGCTTTTTGGCAATCGGATTTTTCTGTACCATTTCATCAGGATTGAGGATCATGTTCATTACCCATGCCGGAGTACGTCGGTTCAGGATGTCCTTCGGTGCTGGTCCGATAAATTTTTTATCTGGCTTATGGCAGGCTGTACATTTAGCCTGGTAAATTTCAGACCCTTTGGTGGCCAGTTCCTGATTGACCGAAGATTCCAGGACGAATTCCTTAACAGGGCCAATTCCATGGTCATTTTGCCAGTTTTCGTAAGGATCAGCAGGTGCTATAGTAGACTGCTCTCTAATCTGTTCTATTTTGCTTTTACCGCCACCACCACATGAGAATAGTACCAGGGCAGACAAAGCCATCAATGTTAGCATTGAATTTTTCATAACTGTTTATTTTTAATTGTTATCATGTTCATTTGAAATCTTACCGATGTAGATGCATCGGTCACCAGAAGAAAAATGCCTGTAGGCAAGAGGGTAGTAAAACCCAGGAGCAGAGGATAGTAAATACCGCCATCCACATATTGAATGAAAAGCTGATGACCGAAGAGCATCATTTCCATAGCGACAAATCCAGTCAAAAACACCTGCCAGCCCCATTGGGAAAGGATGTTTGAAGGAAGCAGTTGGTTTTTGAGCAAAATGGCCACAACTGTCAGTGTGACACCACCCAGCATAGTCAGGTGAATAAAGGCCACTATATTGTCCCTGAGTGCAAAGGCATCTCCTCCAATAAAAGGCAGGGAAGCTACCGCCTGGAGCAACACCTTCAGGACCAGGCAGCTCACACCCACAACCAAAAGCACGTGAATCCAGGATATTTTTCTTTCGGGTTGAAAACTGTTAAAAAAAGGCAGGAGAATGACAAGTACAGCCACAAGTTGAAGCAGGCTGCCAAAAGCATTGAGTTGAATGAAAAGTACTGAATCCACCTGCTGAAGTATGCTTAGGAAGTAGGTAAGGGCAATAGATAAGTTCAATATTCTGACAGGCAATTTCCAGTCACTCACTTCACAACCCTCACTTAAAAGCTGATGAACCAACAAGCCCAAAGCAGCATAAGTGAACCATCCATTGAACTGAAAATGAAGGAAAAACTGGATGCTCATGTGATAAAGGGGATGGGCTTTTCCCAACAGCACACTCACCGGCCCAATAGCCCATACCCCGATTGTGGAAATTAATAACCAATAGATACTCCAGCGAATCAGCTGTGCTGAGCTGCCACTGACAGCACTTCTCATGTCTTTCAGATAATGCCAGGCGAAAACATAAACCGTGATCAGGTGAATGGTACAAAAACCAATGCTCCAGGCGCCGTATCCCTGATAGATGAATGCAGGAACCATTCCCGCAACAGCTATCATATTCGCGACAAAAAGATGTTTATAAACAGGCTTCTTCTGAGCTACCGGCCAAAGCGTGAGAAACACCAAAGCTCCAGCTACCAGCTGGTAGGCCCACCCCATCATGGCTAGATGAGAGTGAGCATGCAGCAGGTTTTGATAATCGAAAGGCAAAGGGTCTGACACAAACTGATATCTCAAGAGTACCCCCAGCAGGGATACTATCAGAAATACCCAAAGTACTCCTTGCATCCATACTTTCTGACTGTGAGCCAAATCCTGCGCTTTTCGATTATTGGTTGAGTGGTTAAGCATCGTTTTGCTGCCTTAAAGATTTTAGAAATCGAAGGATGCGTAAAGTTTTCTTGCTTTCGGAAAGAGGATATTATTTTCCAAATGGATGTGTTTGTGCAGATCATCCTCAAATTCCCTGAGCAAAGCATAAGCCACCCAATAGGTCTGGCATCCATCCGGAGGACAGGTGTAGTTATCACTTAACCGGGCAATCTCCTCAAAGCGCTCACCTTCTGTGCTATGTTCATCCTCCATCATGCGGATGGGATTTTCAATGTCCCCAAAGTGAGGCTTGGAAAGCTCAAAATCGTTGGTTTTAGCCTCTTCCATTGCTTCTATGTAAGGGAAGAGCACCAACTCTTCTTTTTTCATATGTGCAGTGAGTGCTTCTGCCGCTCCGGTGAATAAATCACGAATCTTATAGAGTTCCGGGTGGCGTTCACCATGTACGGTACACAACTTTTCCATGTAGGCCTGCAAAGCAGGAATAGTGGCCTCCACATATTTGTGATGCACTGTCACTATCCTGTGAATAAGCTCAGTAGGTTTTAAATCTTCAAAAGCCAATTCATCGGCTGTTTTGAAAGTATCTTCCAGCTGCGATATTATGTCATCGACAGCCACACCTTTGTTTTGACATGCTTCCTCCAGGGTAATCCCACCCTTACAGCAGAAATCAATTCCATGTGCTGTAAGCACTGTAGAAGTGCGATAATTGTTGGCGACTATCTTGCCTACTTTGGTTTGTGCTAAATTTTCCATATTAAGATATTCGGACCTTTTTATCCTTTTTTTGTTTAAATTTTTTTATATTCTTAAAAACCTATTTCCTTGAATAATTCCTCCTTTGAGATCTTCTAAAGCAGTAGATGTAAGAATCCCGGTGAGGTGATTTCGAACCGCCAGAAATTTATCATGTGCAGGGCACGGATGTTCATCAGAACACTTCTCCAACCCGAGCACACAATTCCTTGTAATGCCTGGTCCATCTATGGCTACCACCACCTCTATCAAATAAATAGGTCTTTTTTTTCTAAGCTCAAAGCCTCCACTTGGCCCACGCAGTGATTGCAACAAATCATGACGTACCAGTTGCTGGAGAATCTTCGCTGTGAAAGCCTCCGGAGAATCTATTGCACCAGAAATGTCCCTCAAGCCAGCACGCTTACCTTCCTGCTCCACAGAAGCAAGGTGGATCATTATTTTAAGAGCGTATTCACAGGCTTTTGAAAACATCGTTTTAGTATTTTGATGATGTAAAGGTAAGAAGAAATTCTATTTCGGACATTTTTATCCTTAATTATTTGAATGACTTACATCAGCTCTTCATGGTGATTTTTATTCGGATAGCGTAGACACAAAAAAAGCAGGCCTCTTTCGAAACCTGCTTTTCACTATAGTCTTTAGATATATTCTTAAAGTGTTCGTTTCACTTCTTTTTCTTCGAATCCTTCGATGATATCACCTACTTTGATGTCGTTGAAATTCTTAATTGAAACCCCACACTCATATCCTTGCTTCACTTCAGCCACATCATCCTTGAATCGCTTCAACTGGTTGATTTCACCTTCATAAACCACAATACCATCTCTCACCAATCTAACCTTATTAGAACGCTTCACAGTACCGTCAGTCACATAACATCCTGCCACTGTACCCACTTTAGAGATTTTGAAGACTTCTCTCACCTCGATATTACCAGTGATTACCTCTTCAGTAGTAGGCTCAAGCATACCTTCCATCGCATCTTTCACGTCGTTGATCGCGTCATAGATGATGGAGTAAAGCCTGATCTCAATTTCTTCACCTTCTGCAATTTTTCTTGCTGAAGAAGATGGTCTTACCTGGAATCCAATGATTACCGCATCCGAAGCACTTGCCAGCAACACATCCGACTCAGAGATTTGTCCCACTGCTTTGTGAATGATATTTACCTGAACTTCTTCAGTAGATAGTTTTAATAATGAATCAGAAAGTGCTTCAACCGAACCGTCCACATCACCTTTTACAATCACATTCAATTCTTTGAATGAACCAATTGCCAGACGTCTTCCAATTTCATCCAGGGTAATGTGTTTCTTGGTTCTGATAGATTGCTCTCTAAGAATTTGCTCACGTTTAGTAGCAATTTCTCTTGCTTCACGATCACTTTCCATCACATTGAATCGGTCACCTGCCTGAGGAGCTCCATCCAACCCAAGCATCAATACAGGAGTACTTGGACCAACTTCACTCATTTTCTTACCTCGGTGGTCAAACATTGCTTTCACCTTACCGAAATGAGAACCTGCAAGCACTACGTCTCCAACCCTCATTGTTCCTCCCTGAACCATCATGGTAGTCACATAACCACGACCTTTGTCCAAAGATGCTTCTATTACTGTTCCTACGGCTGGTTTATCCGGGTTAGCTGTAAGCTCAAGCAATTCGGCTTCCAGCAATACTTTTTCCAGCAGTTCTTCAACACCTTCTCCACTTTTCGCAGATACATGCTGACACTGGTATTTTCCACCCCAATCTTCAACCAAAACATTCATATTGGCCAACTCTTCTTTGATCTTATCAGGGTTGGCATTTGGTTTATCTATTTTGTTGATCGCAATCACAATAGGTACACCTGCCACTTGCGCGTGGTTGATAGCTTCCTTGGTTTGAGGCATTACTGCATCGTCAGCAGCTACAACGATGATCGCAATATCAGTGATCTTGGCACCACGAGCACGCATTGCTGTAAATGCTTCGTGACCCGGAGTATCCAGGAAGGCAACTCGCTTGCCATTCTCTGTCATCACGTCATATGCACCAATGTGCTGCGTGATACCTCCAGCTTCACCTTCAGTCACTTTAGAATCTCTGATATAATCCAAAAGTGAGGTTTTACCATGGTCAACGTGTCCCATGATGGTTACGATAGGTGCTCTATCTTTCAAGTCTTCTGCCAGATCCTGAACCTCTTCAACTTCAGTATCGTCATCTTCTGTAGTAAACTCTACTTCATAGCCGAATTCGTCAGAAATAACCGTGATAGATTCAGCATCCAAACGCTGGTTAATTGAAACGAACATACCTAGTGACATGCATGTAGAAATAACATCATTCACAGATACGTCCATTAGAGACGCCAGATCACTAGCTGAGATAAACTCAGTCACTTTTAGTTTTTTAGCTTCCGCCTCCTCTGCCATTAGCCTTTCTTCTTCGGCCTCAGCTTTAGCGTTTCTTTTATCCTTTCTGTATTTCGCACGACCAGTTCCTCCGGGTTTACCTCCGGATAACTTGGCAAGTGTTGCTTTGATCTTATCTTGAATCTCCTTATCTGAGAGTTCTTCAGTTTTGCGATTGTCTCTCTTGCCTCCTCTGTTGTTTCCTGGTCTACCTCCTCGGTCGCGACCTCCGGTGGTACCACCTCCACCTTTGTTGGCGTTATCACCACCTCGTTGTGGGCTATTGATACGTTTTCTAGGCCTTTTCTTACGATCTTTTTGCTGATCAGAACTAGCTACAGGTTTAGGTTTTTTCTTTTCTGTTGGGAGCTCTATTTTCCCAAGTACAGTCAAACCTTTCAATGAGTCCGCTTTTGCAGAGATGGTTTCATGTTTGGGTTCCTCCTTCTTCGGCTCTTCCTTCTTCGGCTGCTCTTTTGGAGCTTCTTCTTTTTTAGGCTCCTCCTTCTTAGGTTTTTCCTCAGCTTTTGGCTCCTCTTTCTTTGGTTCTTCCGGCTTAGGTTCTTCCTTAGGTTTCTCTTCTACTTTAGGTTTTTCCTCCGCCTCTACCTTTTCGGGTTTTGGAGGTTCTGGCTTAGCCGGTTCTTCTTTTGGAGGCTCAGGTTTAACTTCCTTCTTTTCTTCTACCTTTGGTTCTTCCTTTTTAGGCTCCGGCTTAGGCTGCTCTTTAGGCTTTTCTTCTTCTTTTGGAGATTCAGCAGCTGGTTCAGACTGGGTCTTTTTAGGATCCAATTCTATTTTACCCAGCACTTTAGGGCCTTCCAAATGGTGTTTGCCAAGGATCTTGTCTACGCTTTCTGTTTCTTCAACCGACTTGGTTTTCTCCTTAGCATTGTTGTCTTTGATGAGGATCTCTTCTTCTTCATCAGAATCTTTCTTATCCTCATCTGTAGCTTTAATAACCAGGTTGTCGGAGTGCTTGGTACCAATAGTCAGGCCTGAAGCCTCCTCTTTTTCCATAGCAGAAGAAGCAAACTCCTTTGACAGCAAAGAAAATTGCTCCTGTGTTATCTTGGAATTAGGGCTACTATCCACTTCAAAGCCTTTGCCTGAGAGGAAATCAAGGATAGTTCCTCTCCCGACATTAAGTTTTCTAGCAACCTGACTTAAACGATAAGTTCTCTCTTCTGCCATAAATTATTTCCTAGTGTTTCAATAGGTTATTCAAATTCTTGTTTGAGGATCTTCAGTACAAATTCTACTGTTTCTTCCTCAAGGTCAGTTCTGCGCACAAGCTCATCTCCTGACAAGGTTAGCACACTCTTTGCAGTGTCCAAACCAATTCTTTTTAGTTCGTCGATCACCCAACTTTCGATTTCATCTGAAAATTCATCAAGATCAACATCTTCTTCTTCCGCACCGTCTAGCTCACGGAATACGTCAATTTCAAGACCTACCAATCTTGAAGCCAGTTTAATATTCTGACCTCCTTTACCGATAGCCAACGAAACCTGATCGGGTTTTAAAAACACAGAGACTCTATCCTTTTCCTCACTGATCTTCATGCTCTGAATCTTTGCAGGACTCAGTGCTCTGGCGATGTAAAGTTCAAGATTATCTGTGAAATTGATCACATCTATGTTCTCATTTTGCAATTCTCTTACAATTGAATGAATCCTGGAACCCTTCATACCTACGCATGCTCCTACAGGATCGATTCTATCATCATAAGATTCTACTGCCACTTTTGCTCTTTCTCCTGGCTCTCGCACTACATTTTTGATAGTGATCAGGCCATCATATACTTCCGGAACTTCACTTTCAAACAATCTTTCAAGAAATGTTGGAGACGTTCTGGATAAAATGATCTTCGGGTTACCATTGGCCATTTCTACACGGTGCACAATAGCCCTTACTGAATCTCCTTTACGGTAGCGATCTTTCGAAATCTGTTCAGCTTTCGGAAGATTCAACTCATTGCCTTCACCATCTATCAAAAGTACCTCACGACTCAATGTCTGATATACTTCGCCAGTGATAATCTCACCAACAAGATCCTTATACTTCAGGAAGAGAATATCTTTCTCCAGATCTTTGATTTTTTGAATCAAAGTCTGACGAGCAGTCATCACTGCTCGCCGGCCAAAATCTTCCAGCTTAATTTCTTCTGAAACTTCTTCACCAATCTCAAAGTCAGGCTCAATTTGTCTGGCTTCAGTCAAGCTAATCTTATCATGATCCCAGATATCTTCAGAGTTATCATCCACGATTTCTCTAAATCTCCAGATTTCAAGGTCACCCTTATCCGTATTGATAATAATATCAAAATTATCATCAGTCTTGTACTTCTTGCGGATCATCGTTCTGAAGACATCCTCCAGAATCCTGATCATAGTAGGGCGATCAATGTTTTTGCCTCTCGCAAAATCCGCAAATGACTCAATTAAAATTCCAGTATCCATTGTTTACTTGAATGAAACTAATACCATTGATTTATTTATTTCATTGAATTTAATATCGTGCTGGATAGATTCTTTTTTCTTCTTTTCTTCGAGCACAATGTTGTCTTCAGTTACCTCTTTCAGCTCTCCGCTTATATCTTTGCCATCCAGCAAAAACACCTTTAGAGATCTGCCAATATTTTTCCTATACTGTCTCACAGACTGTAAAGGGAAATCCAGACCCGCAGACGATACTTCCAGAAAATATTTACCTGAAATCAGGTCTTGTTCTTCCAGCATACCGGACAATTCCCGACTTACCGTACTGCACTGATCAATAGTAACTCCATTATCACCATCTAGTAGCACAATGAGTTTTTGGTTTCCAGAGTTTCCTTTCAGAATCACCTTCACCAAAAACAATTCTGTGTCAGACGAAATGATACCATTCACCATCTCCTCCACAGCTTGTTCTACAGGCTTTTGTGTCACCATTTTATTATTAATAAAAAGAGGGGACTTGCGTCCCCTCGAACCTAAATTCTATATTTGCATGCAAAGCTAACAGAAAAAATATTCAATTCAAATTGACGAAAACATTCTAATTACAGCTGAGTTCGTCATTATCAGATATTTAAAGAATACTTAAATGATCGGTAAACTCCGAATTGTCAATTCACTGACCAAAGAAAAAGAGGTTTTTGAACCACTTCACGCCCCACATGTAGGAATGTATGTTTGCGGACCTACAGTATACAGCGATGTACATCTGGGCAATGTTCGCACATTTATCTCCTTTGATGTGATATACAGATATCTCAAGTTTCTGGGGTACAAAGTAAGATATGTTCGCAACATCACGGATGTTGGCCACTTGTTGGACTCCGGAGAGGATAAAATCTCCAAAAAAGCCAAATTGGAAAATCTGGAACCGATGGAGATTGTGCAGAAATATGCTAATGACTTCCACAAGGTGATGGAAATGTTCAATGCATTACCTCCGGATATCGAGCCAACAGCCACAGGCCATCTGATGGAGCAGCTGGCAATGATTGAAGATCTCCTAAAAAATGGTTTTGCCTATGAATCAAATGGCTCTATATATTTCGACATTGAGAAATACAGCGAAAAACACAACTATGGGAAACTGAGTGGCAGAAAAACAGAAGATCTACTAAACCAAACCAGGAATCTTGATGGCCAGTCAGACAAAAGGAATCCGCTGGATTTTGCACTTTGGAAGAAAGCCGCTCCTGAGCACATCATGCGATGGAAAACCAAATGGAGCGATGGGTTTCCTGGATGGCACCTGGAATGCTCCGTGATGAGTACTAAGTATCTTGGAGAAGAATTTGATATTCACGGTGGAGGCATGGATTTGAAGTTTCCTCATCATGAGTGTGAAATTGCTCAAAATGCCGGAACCACAGGAAAGGATGGTGCCAAGTATTGGGTTCATACCAATATGTTGACCGTAAATGGCACCAAGATGAGCAAGTCGCTCGGTAATTCTTTTCTTCCTTATCAGTTGATCTCTGGAGATCATGAATTACTGGAGAGAGGCTACAGCCCGATGACGATCAGGTTCTTTATGCTACAATCGCACTATGCAAGTACGCTGGATTTCTCCAACGAGGCGCTAAACGCTGCTCAGAAAGGATATATGAAGCTGGCCAATGGCCTTCGCTTGATCAAATCTTACGAGTACCCTGAAGGTGTTGCGGAAGATCTCAATCAAAAGCAGGTGGATCAGATCAATAAAATCTGCGACAACTGCCACTATGCAATGAACGATGACTTCAACACTGCACTTACCATCGGTCACTTGTTTAACCTGGTAAAAAAGGTCAATTCCATTCAAACTGCACAGTTAAAACTGGAAGAGATAGGTAAGGAAACTTTTGATAGGATGAAATCAACTTTTGTGACATTTACGGAAGACGTTCTTGGTCTGAAGCTAGAGACAGACATTTCTTCAGATAGCTTACTAAATGTCATTCTGGATGAATACAAAGCAGCCAAAGAGAGCAAAAACTATGATAAAGTAGATGAGCTCCGAGCAAAACTTAAAGCTGAAGGTGTGATTGTGAAGGATATGAAAACAGGAATCGATTGGGCGTTTGAGGAGTAAGACTAAATGCCTGATACAAAAAATCCCGTGCTGAGAAATCAACACGGGATTTATTTTTTCGCTTAAATTCTATTAGTGGGCAATCAGCTTCTCTTTGTACTTTTTCAACTGTCGCCTTAAACCCTCCACTGCCGCATCAGCAGCCGCTTCAAAAGATTTAGACTTCTCTTTGGCAAAAAGCTGAGTTCCCGGAATATTAAGTTTAATCTCTACGATTTTATTCTCCCTTGCATCATCCTGCTCCAGTCGCATGAACACTTCTCCGTCTATGATACGATCATAAAATGTATCCAATTTGTTTGCTTTTACTTGTATAAAGTCCACCAGTTTTTGATCTGCGTCGAAGTGGATAGAATGCATTTGTAGTTTCATGAGTCTTAAAATTTAAAGGGTTAAACCATTAAGCTTTAGGATGGGCCTGGTCAAAAACTGACTTAAGCTTCTCCATACTGTTATGTGTATATACTTGGGTAGCGGCCAGGCTTGAATGCCCGAGAAGATCTTTCACGGCATTAAGTTCCGCTCCCTTGTTCAACAAATGTGTTGCGAAAGTGTGCCTCAGAACATGAGGGCTTTTTTTACTGATTGTGGTAACTTTTTCGAGGTATTTTCTTACTGTCCGATATACCATCATAGGATATAACTTTTCGCCACTGTCCGTCACCAGCAAATATTCACAAGGACCAAATTCGAAATTCCTTTTTTGCTGATATGCTTTAGTGGTTTTAACGAGAAAATCACTCGTTGGTATAAGCCTTTCCTTATTTCTTTTCCCAAGAACTTTGATAGTTCCCTGGAAGTGATTGATATCCTGATCTTTAAGGTTGATTAATTCTGAAAGGCGTATCCCAGTAGCATAAAGCAATTCCAGAATGAGCTTGTCTCTCATTCCAGCAAAATCATCTGTGAACTCGACCTGATCCAACAATGTAACCATCTCAGATTCTCTTACGAAGGATGGTAGTTTCTTTTCAGCCTTTAATGGCTTGAGCCGGGCGGATGGATTATCACTGATAATTTCTCTGGCTTGTAAGTACTTATACAGAGATTTAAGAGTGGCAATTTTACGATTGACTGTTTTGGGGGAATTCTTCTTTTCTATCAGATCTACAATCCAGCTACGCAATTGAGCATGGATAACATGTCCAAAGTCTGAAACCTCAAACTCTGATTCTAAGAAAGCCAATACTTGTTGAAGATCTCTCTGGTACGCAAGGAGAGTATGTTCGCTATATCGCTTTTCGTACCTGAGATATTTGATAAATGAGTCAATCATAAGTTAGCATTTCCCACGAGTGAGAAATACTAACTTAGTCATTTCATATCTAAAAATCCCAGAAAGAGATTAGTTATTTTCTTGCTCGCGCATATGCTGACGATACTCAGCTTTGATCACTTCAGTTCTTCTCTTCACAGAAGGTTTTGTATAGAAAGTTCTTTCTCTCAACTCTCTCAAAACTCCCGTTTTTTCGAACTTCTTTTTGAACCTTTTAAGCGCCTTGTCGATTGACTCGTTTTCTTTTACGTTTACTACAATCATTGTTATTACTTTTGAGCCTGCAAAAATAGAAGAAATTTTATTGCGAGCAAACCTTTCCTACTTTAATATTTCCCTGGAAATCACCAACTTCTGTATTTCACTGGTGCCCTCTCCAATTGTACACAACTTGGCGTCTCGATAATACTTTTCTGCCGGGTACTCTTTGGTGTATCCATATCCACCGAAAATTTGCACTGCCTCATTCGCCAGTTCCACCGCAATTTCAGAAGAATAAAGCTTGGCCATCGCAGAAACTTTGGTAACAGGTTTGCCTTCGTTCTTGAGTTGTGCAGCCTGATACGTCAATAATTTTGCTGCCTCTAGCTTAGTAGCCATATCGGCTAATTTGAAAGATATTCCCTGAAAAGATGATATTGGTTTCCCAAATTGCTCCCTTTCCTGAGAATAATTTACAGCCACATTGAGCGCTCCCTCTGCAATACCACAACTGAGGGCTGCAATTGAAATCCTTCCTCCATCGAGAACCTTCAAAGATTGTACAAAACCATCTCCTACTTCTCCTATCAAGTTTTCCTCAGGGATTCTGCAATTGTCGAAAATCATCTCAGCTGTCTCAGAAGCACGCATTCCTAATTTATTTTCTTTCCGCCCTCCTGAGAAGCCTGGAGTTCCTCTTTCTACAATAAATGCAGAAGCATTTCTGGAAGCTCCTGGTTCTCCGGTCCTTGCTATTACTACAGCTACATCTCCTGAAATACCATGCGTAATGAAATTTTTCGCACCATTAAGCACCCACTCATCACCTTCCTTTACGGCTGTAGTTTTCATGTTTCCTGCATCAGAACCGGTATTCGGCTCTGTAAGCCCCCAGGCCCCTAACCATTCTCCAGATGCTAGTTTTGGCAGATATGTCGCTTTCTGAGTTTCATTAGCATGCTGTAAGATATGACCTGTACACAAACTATTGTGTGCTGCCATAGAGAGACCTATTGATCCATCGATTTTAGATAACTCAATAATGGCCGTCACATATTCCTTGTAACCAAACCCAGATCCTCCATATTCATGAGGAACCAAGACCCCCATTAATCCAAGTTTTCCAAGTTCTTTGAAAATATGCAAAGGGAATTTCTGTGACTCATCCCATTCCATTTTGTGTGGCTCGATTTCACGTTCACCGAAATCATTTACCATCCCGGCTATCATCCGGTTGTTTTCTTCCTCATGGGTGTGAGGAGCAGTTGTTACTGTTTCAATCATTGTTTTGGGTATGTTGTTGTTTCTACAAAATTAATAATCTGTCCATAGTGTTTATCAATCTGGCAAACTTTTCCAGTTAACGAACAATTGCACCTCTTTTTAAAACGGATGAACTACTTTTGGGGGCGAAAACCAAAATTGCTGTAATAATGAAAATAGCTGTCGTAGGAACAGGATATGTGGGTCTGGTAACAGGTACATGCTTTGCTGAAACTGGAAACCATGTGACTTGTGTAGATATTGATGAAAAAAAGGTTGAAAAGCTTAAGAACAAGCAAATCACTATTTACGAACCAGGACTTGAAGTTCTTTTCGAAAGAAACATACGTCAGGGAAGATTAGACTTCACCACTAATCTGAAAGAGGGCATTAAAGATGCTCAAATTATATTTTTAGCTCTTCCGACACCTCCAGGTGAAGACGGATCTGCCGACTTAAAATACGTTTTAAAGGTTGCAAATGATTTAGGCCCTATCCTGGAAAATTATACAGTGGTTGTTGATAAAAGCACTGTACCAGTAGGTACTGCTGATAAAGTACATGCTGCAATTGCCAAGAATGCAAAAGTTGATTTTGATGTTGTATCTAACCCTGAGTTCTTAAGAGAGGGTGTTGCTGTAGAGGATTTTATGAAGCCTGACCGTGTAGTGGTTGGTGCGGAAGGTGAAAAAGCAAAGAAAGTGATGGAGAAACTTTACGCTCCTTTTGTGAGACAAGGTAATCCAATCATTTTCATGGATGTAAAATCAGCTGAACTTACCAAATATGCGGCTAACTCATTCCTTGCCACCAAGATTACATTCATGAATGAAATTGCAAATTTATGTGAATTGCTTGGTGCTGATGTTGATGCAGTAAGAAAAGGTGTTGGAACAGACTCTCGTATCGGTAAGCGATTCTTATTTGCAGGTATTGGTTATGGAGGTAGCTGCTTCCCTAAAGACGTACAGGCATTGGCTAAGTCAGCTTCTGAGGTTAATTATGATTTCAAAATTTTGAACTCAGTAATGTCTGTTAACCATATTCAGAAAGAAAAACTGGTTGACCCATTGAAAGACTTCTTTGGCGGTGACTTGAATGGCAAAACAATTGCAATCTGGGGATTGGCATTCAAACCTTACACCGATGACATTCGTGAGGCTCCTGCTCTTGAAAACATCACTAAGTTATTGAGCCTCGGAGCTAATGTAAAAGCATACGACCCAGAAGCGATGGAGAATGTAAAGGGTATTTTCGGAGACAAAATATACTTTGCAGAAGATGAGTACGATGCTCTTGCAGATGCTGATGCACTGATGATCATGACCGAGTGGCCTGTATTCAGAACTCCAGAATTCGACAAAGTAGAAAAAGCACTTAAAAATAAAGTAATCTTTGACGGAAGAAACCTCTATGATCTTTCATTGATGGAAGAACTAGGGTTTACTTACTACAGTGTAGGTAGAAAAAAGGTTACAAAATAAAATCATAACCCTTATTGACAGAAACCCGCTCCATTTTGGTGTGGGTTTTTGCTTTTATTTCGTTTTGGGAATAATTCGTTAATTCAACTCACCACTCTCAGCAGCTATATCCATTTCCTCGTCTGAATGCTCAGCAAGCTCATGACCAAAATAGCGCTTTTGGAAAATCAGTATGAAAGTGATTCCAAGGAAAATAGCTGCATCAGCCACATTGAAAACTGGCCATAGTGCCATATAATCACCACCGATAAAAGGTATCCAATCCGGAAGTCGTCCTTCCCAAATATCAATGTAGAACATATCTACAACTTCTCCATAAAACCAGGGAGTAGGCGCATCATACGGCGCATTGTCCAAAAAGACACCGTAGAAAATACTATCAAGCAAATTGCCAATAGCTCCACCAAGGATCATGGCAATACAAATCAATAATCCAGTATTGGTGTGCTTTTTATAGAGTAGGAAAAGATAATAGCCGATGGCGAACATAGCTGCCAGTCGAAAAACACTGAGCACTAGTTTGCCGTGATCAAGAAAATCAATCTGCATCCCAAATGCCATTCCCGGATTAGTGAGGTAGTGCAATTTGAACCAATCACCGAAAATATAGATCTGACCTTTCGTACCCTTCACCATATTAAAGTGTACAGCCAGTTTTACAAGCTGGTCGACAGCAATAACTCCAATACTGATCAGATAAAAAATATAAAGCGGTGGTCTTTTCTTTTCGATCATTTCTAGACTAGCACATTAAACAAAGCGCTTAATACATTTAATTATCTTTTATTTTAAGCAACCCTATCTCTCTCAAATTGGAAAATCAGTAAGCAGAGTATTAGGCAACCTCAATCGTCACATTCATGCTCAATCCATCGATTTCCAGCTCAGTAGTATGAGTTGCTTTTTCCTCAAACTCCATAGAGAGTGCCTGGGTTTCTTTTTGAATGTAATTTTTGTGAGTTTCAATCGCAGACTTGAGCAATTCATCACTCGTCTGATAACTCACATTGATCTTATCCTGAACCTCCAGCCCCTGGTCCTTTCGTAGATTTTGCAGGCGATTTACAACATCGCGACTGATTCCCTCCAGCTTCAGTTCATTAGTAATAGTAATGTCCAAAGCAACAGTAAGACCATCTTCGCTGGCGACCAGCCATCCTGGTATGTCCTCAGAAGAAATCTCTACATCATCGAGGCCCAGAGTAATAATCTCACCATCCAGGTCAATCTGATGCCCTCCAGTTTGTTCCAGGGCTTTTATTTGCTCCTGATCCATTTGGTTAATAAGTGGTGTCAGTTGCTTCATCTTTGGTCCAAAATGCTGACCCAACTTTCGGAAGTTCGGTTTGATTTTCTTCACCAAAATTCCGGAAGCATCATCGATGTATTCCACCTCTTTGACATTGGTCTCGGAGATGATGAGTTCAGCCACTTTGGAAATGCGGTCTTTATCTTCCTCATTGAGAATCGGAATCAAAACCTTGTGCAGTGGTTGACGAACTTTAATTTTTTCCTTTTTGCGTAAGCTATGAACTAAAGAAGAAGCACTTTGCGCAATATGCATTCGTTTTTCCAGCTCAATATCGATCAGACTATTATCAGCCTGTGGAAAGTCTGCCAGATGCACGGATACATTGGTATCTATATTAGAAACCTTGTTGAGGTCCTGGTAAAGTTTCTCTGCATAGAATGGCGAAATCGGTGCAGAAAGTTTGGCAACCGTCATTAGTGCTGTAAACAAAGTCTGGTAAGCCGCTTCTTTGTCGGTGTTATATTCTCCTACCCAAAAACGTTTTCTGTTGAGTCGCACATACCAGTTACTTAGGTCATCAGTTACAAAATTCTGAATCGCTCTTGCTGCTTTGGTAGGTTCATAATCAGCGAATGCAGCATCCACTTCTTTTATCAGCGAATTAAGACGGCTGATTACCCAGCGATCACTCTCTGTGCGATCTGCCATTGGCAAAGCCGCTTTGGAGAAGTCAAAACCATCCAGATTGGCATAGAGCGCAAAGAATGAGTAGGTGTTGCTTAGCGTACCGAAGTACTTGCGCTGCACTTCCACCACTCCATCAATATCAAATTTCAGGTTGTCCCAAGGGTTGGCATTGGCAATCATGTACCATCGGGTAGCATCGGGACCATACTTGTCCATTGTCTCAAATGGATTAACAGCATTTCCCAGTCGTTTGGACATTTTGTTGCCGTTTTTGTCCAACACCAGTCCATTGGCAATTACATTTTTGAATGCCACACTATCAAACAACAATACCGCAATAGCATGCAGGGTAAAGAACCAACCTCGTGTCTGGTCTACTCCTTCGGCTATAAAGTCTGCAGGGTAGTTGGCCTTGAAGATTTCATCATTCTCGAAAGGATAGTGCCACTGTGCATATGGCATAGCGCCAGAGTCGAACCAAACATCAATCAGGTCTGGCTCACGATACATTGGCTCACCAGTAGAACTCACAAGGATTACATCATCTACATACGGTCTGTGAAGGTCAAAATCATCAGTGATTTCTTTGCTCATATGACCTGCAGTGATGGATTTCTTTACTTCTTCCTGTAACTCAGCAATGCTGCCGATACATTTTTCTTCTTTTCGGTCTTTGGTCACCCAGATCGGTAGTGGTGTTCCCCAGAAGCGTGAGCGGCTCAAGTTCCAGTCCACGAGGTTTTCCAGCCAGTTGCCGAAGCGACCGGAACCAGTAGAAGCAGGCTTCCAATTGATGGTCTTGTTGAGATCCACCAACTTGTCTTTGAGTGCGGTGGTTTTGATGAACCAGCTGTCCAGCGGGTAGTAAAGCACAGGCTTATCGGTACGCCAGCAGTGTGGGTAGCTGTGTTCGTATTTCTCTACTTTGAAGGCTTTGTTCTCTTCTTTCAGCTGAATAGCAATGAGCACATCAGTCGGCTTGAAATCTGAATCGTTCCTGGTGGCATCATCGTAATACTCTTCCTTAACAAAACGACCCGCATAGTCGGTCACTTCGTCTACAAATTGGCCTTTTTTATTGACCAAAGGCACTTCATAGCCCTGCTCGTCTTTGACAGTGATGGCTGGGATTCCTGCTTTATCAGCGACACGTTTATCATCCGCTCCAAAGGTTGGTGCAATGTGCACAATACCTGTACCGTCTTCAGTACTCACAAAATCTCCGGGAATCACACGGAATGCCGGAGCTCCCGGTTGTACGTACGGCATCAACTGCTCATATTCCAAACCAACCAGTTCAGCACCTTTAAATTCTTTTTCTACCTTCCATGGAATGAGCTTATCACCAGCTTTGTAATCCTCAACAGCTATATCGGCTGCTTTTGCTGAGAAATACTTTCCAACCAAATCTTTAGCCAGCACCACGTGGATTTTCTCGTGGGTATACTGGTTGTATGAGGTCACCAATGCATAGGTGATGTTTTCTCCTACAGCCAACGCGCTATTGGATGGAAGTGTCCAAGGAGTAGTCGTCCAGGCCAGGAAGTGAACCGCTTCACCAAAGCCAAGCTTGGAAGGGTCTTTGGCTTTGAACTGTGCCACCACGGTGGTGTCTTTTACATCCTGGTATGTGCCTGGTTGGTTCAGTTCGTGAGAGCTCAGTCCTGTGCCAGCTGCCGGAGAATATGGCTGAATGGTATAACCTTTATAGAGAAGGCCTTTGTCATAGAGTTTCTTAAGCAGGTGCCAAAGAGTCTCCATGTATTTCTGATCGAAAGTGATATACGGATCGTCCAGATCAACCCAGTATCCCATTTGCTGAGTAAGCCGGTCCCACTCGTCTTTGAACTTCATCACGGCCTCTTTACACTTCTGGTTGTATTCTGCTACAGAGATGGTCTTGCCGATATCTTCCTTTTTGATACCGAGTTCTTTTTCTACCTGCAACTCTACCGGCAGCCCATGTGTATCCCAACCACCCTTGCGCTTTACCTGGTAACCCTTCTGTGTTTTGTATCTGCAGAAAATGTCTTTCACGGTACGTGCCATTACGTGGTGAATACCCGGTGTACCGTTGGCCGATGGAGGGCCTTCATAAAAGGTGAATGTTTCGCGTCCTTCACGCTCAGTCACAGACTTTTGAAAAACCTTGTTGTCTTCCCAAAATTGGAGAACTTCGGCTGCAATGTTCGGATAATTGACTTGCTTGTATTCTGGATATTTAGCCACCTTATTCCTATATTATTTTGATGTATTATCTTCTGATTGTTCATCCGCATCATAGTCAGCTTTCGCAAAATCTTCAATGTATGGATGATCTTCTTTTTTGAACTTGCCAGTATCAAACTGCAGTAGCAATGCCGGCAGTACGATGAGGTTTGTAAACATGGCAAATAAAAGGGTGATAGAGGTTAGTTTTCCCAGAGCGACCGTGCCACCGAATTCTGAAAATGTGAAAATGATAAATCCACAAAACAGAATGATAGAGGTGTACATCATACTGGAACCTGTCTCTCTGAGGCTACGGCTCACGGCTATGGGCACAAAGTGATTGTGTATCTTCAACTCCTGACGATATTTAGCCAGATAGTGTATGGAATCATCAACGGATATACCAAAGGCAATGCTGAATATCAATGCTGTACTTGGCTTGAGCGGGATGCCAAAATAACCCATTATACCGCCAGTCAGTAAAAGTGGTATGAGATTGGGTATCAATGAGATAATGATCATCCTGAAGTTTCTAAAAAGAATTGCCATGATCAGAGCGATGATGAAAAAAGCAAAAATCATAGAGGTGATCAGGTTGTCAATCAGGTATTTATTCCCCTTGATAAAAAGAGGAACAGTTCCTGTTATCTTGACTTCCATTTTGCTATCACTAAAGATCTTGTCAATTCGAGGGCTAATCACCTGGTTAACCAGTGAGTCCATTTTGTTGGAACCAACGTCAGGCATCTTCAGGGAAATTCTGATAAATTGACCGGTACTATCCACAAATGATTTGGCAATACCAGCTTCGTCACTTTCTTCTTTGAGATAGCGAAGTATAAAAGCACTTTCCCGATTATTCGGAATGGAATAAAATGCCGGGTTCTGATTGTAAAATGCCTGTCGGGCTGCCTTAATAAAGCTAACTACTGAAACCGGCTGAGAGATGCCCTCCAATGAATCCAAAAACATCTCAAACTCATTGATCTTGCGGAGATTGCCGAGGTTCTGAACTCCTTTTTTGGAGCCGGTATCAACAATTACTTCTAGAGGCATCACACCTGAAAAATTCTCCTCAAAAAACTCTAACTGCTTAGCAAGTGGACTATCTTCTGGCAAATCATCTACCATGTAAGAAATGGATTTTACCTGAAGTAGACCATAGAAGGAGACGGCCATTAGCGATATGGCGGTAATGAAAATAAGAGGTCTATGCTTATGTACCAACACATCCATCCCAACCAGAGCTTTGTTGAGCATCTTAAAGTCCAGATGACGCAGATGCCTGTCTGAAGGAGGCTTGAACAGCGAAAAGACCGAAGGAATCATGATCGTACTTACAATGAAAGTACACATGATATTGATACCCGCTACAATACCAAATTCTCTGAGGATTGGAATACCCGTAAAAACTAATACAAAGAAACCTACCGCTGTAGTGAAATTCGTAATGAAAGTGACGATTCCTATGTTTTTAATGATCTTTCCCAGTGCTTTCATCTGATCACCATGCGTGCTATACTCGTGATGATATTTGTTGAGCATGTACACACTATTCGGAATCCCAATAACAACTATTATGGATGGAATCAGTCCTGTAAGTAGTGTGATTTTATAATGAAACAATGAGATAGTTCCCAACACCCAAACAACGATAATCCCGATGATGATCAGTGGGAAGAGAACAGCTTTCAGTGATCTGAAAAAACCGAAAAGAATAAGTCCGGTGATTATAATAGAGTATACAAGAAACTTGTTGAGTTCCTCTTTGATTTTGAGCGTATTGACTGACCGAACGTATGGTAACCCTGCGTAATGAACTTTGACATCTGTCTGATCATGAAACTGATCTCCGGCTCGCACAATATCGGCCACCATGGTGTGCCTGTATTCGGAGTTAAGCGCTTCTTTATCGACTGTTACAAGGATAAGTGTTGCACCATTGTGTTCATTGATCAACTGGCCTGAGTAGAACTTAAGATTATTGGCAAAGTCGAGCATGCTGTCGAGCTTTGATTGAGCATCCGGAATTTCAGGAAAGACCGGCACCAATTCAAAACGCTTTTTGGCATTGTTCTTATTGAGCATCTTCAGGTTAGCAAGGCCAAGTACGTCTTTAACACCTTTGATACGTTCCAACTCTTCGGTAAGAAACTTCATTTTTCTGAAGTTATCTACTTTGTAGATGGCACTGTCTTTAAAGCCCAACGCCAGGATGTTTCCATCCTCCCCAAATGTCTCTTTGAATTTTCTAAAATATACCTGATCAGGGTCATCCTCAGGTACAATATTGGCCATATCGTATGACCACTCGATATATTGCGCCTGGTAACCCATGAAGATAGTGATCAGCCCTAATATGGTCATTAGAGTGATACGATTCTTCAGGATGATATTGGCTAATTGTGTCCACATGGAAAATGAAGCTGCAAATGTAGTGAATTATTCAGTTCCCGGGTTGTAATTAATAAATTGATGTTGAGCTGGTTTTTCAATCATCTAATTTCAACCTTTCAGAGATTACTTAAGGAAGTTCACACTTTCCCAACCGGAAGGGAAAACCCATAAATTGTTTTATATAATTTGATTGCATGGGAATCCGTCAGACTTGAGATAAAATCCATGACTATCAACAAGGAATCATAAAGCGAAATCCCGGGTTTATCCAGTTTATCTGTTGATGCCTGTGGCAAAAGTCTGAAGACAGATTTCATGCGAGGAGTGAAATTATCCTTATCATAATATTTGTGGTATGCGGCCAGACAGAATGCTTCCATTAACCTTCCAATTACTTCAAATCCACCGGCTTCCCGCTCCAGTACCTGTTTTGAACGATAGATTTTCTCAATAGAGAGTGCTGAAATTTCAGACAATGCCTTTGCCGCCGGAATATGATCGGTCAAAGCGCCATCAAACTCACCCGCAAGAATCGCTTCTTCTTTCTCCAGAAAAAGATCCACACATTCTATAATCAACTGGTGAATGGATAAAGCACGTAACAATCCTATTTTCTGATTCACATCATTGGACTGCTCCAGTTTTTCCTGATTGTACTTGTCTCCAATGATTGCTGCCATCAGATCTCTGGTAGTTTCATAGGACACCAAACCTAGCCGACAACCATCCTCAAGGTCAATGATATTGTAACAAATGTCATCCGCAGCTTCTACCAAAAACGTTAATGGATGTCTGCACCACGCTTCTTCACCAAATGGAATAAGACCCATTTCTTTGGCCATTTCTTTGAACAATGGAAGGTCACTTCTATAAACACCATATTTTTTCTGGCTCTTTCTGCCCTTTTCTTTTGGAGCAGAAGATGTCTTGGGGTATTTGGTGAATGCCCCTAAGGTTGCAAAAGTGAGTCTTAAGCCACTATTGGTTTCATCATTCAGGATGCGAAAGCCCTGAGCATTTCCCTCGAAACTCACAAGATCTGCCCACTCCTGTTCACTTACAAGTTTTCTGAAAGCCTGCCCTTTTTGATTGTCAAGAAAAAAAGAAGAAATCGCTGTTTCACCAGAATGGCCAAATGGAGGATTGCCAAGATCGTGCGCCAGGCTGGCAGCAGCCACAATTCCACTAAAGTCCCAAAACGTAAATCCACTTTCTCTGAGATCACCATATTTTTCCAGCAGCTTTTCACCCACGGCTTTTCCCAACGAACGACCTACACTGGAAACCTCCAGGCTGTGTGTCAATCTCGTGTGTACAAAATCATCTTCGGGAAGTGGAAACACCTGCGTCTTATCCTGGAGCTTGCGAAATGGGTGCGAAAAAACCAATCGATCATAATCCTGCTCAAATCTGCTTCGGCTGTGAGTAGTAATTTCAGCAGGAGTTTTATCGCCAAATCTTTTAGGAGAAAGAAGTTGTTGCCAGTTCATCATTCCAAAATTTCTAATATATCGGCTAAGAAAAACATTCTCAGGTTGAATTCATCAAATTCTTTACTTGATGTGTCGGATTAAGGAATAGCGTGTGAGTGCATTTTTTGTCTTAATCTCATTCAACCGCATTACTTCCCGTTCATCCTGACAAATTCCTGAAAACAAGACAACAGAAAATAAACCCGTTTCAAACAATTGATATCGTCAGAAAATTTGTACAACTTGGTTTTTATTTTTTAAGAACCAGCTCTCACATGTTAAAACTCAAATCCAGTATCAAGGAGATTTCCAGAGAAATCACATCCCGTTATTCGTCTAATGGGCTCAATGGCAAACATCTTAAACAAGCTATAGACAAATCACTAGCCTATGTGGAGTTTGATCCTGAAGGTTATGTAATTAATGCAAACAACAAGTTCCTTAAAATCATGGGTTATTCCCTGAATGAGATCAAAGGACAACATCACCGTATGTTCTGTGATGTGGTTTATACAAATTCTGTTGATTATGAAAACTTTTGGAAGACCCTGGCAAAGGGTGAATCCAATACAGGTGAATTCCAGCGAACAACTGCGTCCGGAGATTTAGTTTGGCTAAATGCTTCATATACCCCAGTGATTGATGATAAAGGAGAAGTTTTTCGCATTGTTAAAATTGCATCTGATATCACCGAAATGGTGAAAATCAGAAGCCAGGCTAATTGGGTCAAGCAATCTGTAGATACGGGCTGGGGAATGATTGAGTTTAGCAGCACTGGTCATGTGCTGGGAGCCAATGATAACTTCCTGAATACTTTTGGTTACGAGGAATTGGAGGTTTTGGGTAAACATCACCGTATGTTGTGTACAGAGCAATACGCACAAAGTGAGGAATATCAAAATTTTTGGACAAAACTGGCAGAAGGTATAGTCATAGAAGGAGAATTTGAGCGCGTGACTAAGACAGGTGATATTAAATATATCTATGCTACCTATACGCCCATACGCGATCAGCAAGGGCAGGTAGTAAAAGTCACCAAAATCGCCTCTGACGTAACAAATGCTGCCAGGAACAGGCAGAAACTCGATCAACTTATCAATCAAGTCAGTGATTTGAGCGAAGTGCTTAATGATGCTTCCAAAGACACTAATGAACAGGCTGCTACCGCTAACTTAGCCGTAGTAGAAATGTCTTCAGCTATTGAGCAGATGGCTGAGGGAAGTCAGGATCAGCGCAGGCAGTTGGAGGATGTCTCTGAGTTTTTGATTGGACTTCACCGCACAGCCAAGGAAACCTCACAGCAATCATTGGAAATCCAGGATGTAGCTGAAAGTGGGGTTAAAGCCGCTCGTGAGGGAAAGGAAAAACTTCAATCGCTTGTGACCAGCATGCTTGGTATTTCTACAAGTAGTGATATTGTAGCTGCATCCATCAATCAAATAGTAGAACAGTCCAAAGAAATAGCACGTGCACTCAATGTGATCACAGAAATAGCTAACAAAACCAACATGCTGTCTCTCAATGCAGGAATTCAGGCGGCTAAGGCTGGATCTGCAGGCAAGGGTTTTTCTGTTGTCGCTGAGGAGATTAGGGTTCTGGCTGAAGATTCTAAACAGCGTGTACAGGAAATAGACCGAGTGATCAATGCTTCACAAACTGAAATCTTGAAAGCTGAAGAAGCAATAAAGACGATGGGTGACAATGTGCAAATTGGTAAGGTTGTCTCTGGAAATGCCCAAGAAGCCTTCGAGAAATTAGAGAAAAGCACCGCACAAACCTTGGAAAAAGCCGAAGCGATTATGGAATCTGCCGGAGTGCAAAGTGATTCTGTTTCCAGGATTGTGGAAGCTGTAGAACGTGTAGTAGTGGTCTCTGAAGAGTCCGCTACAGGAGCAGAAGAACTTGCTGCATCCACTACACAAGTAGTCAGTTCCATGAATGTAGTAGAAGAAAAAAGCGAATTGCTCATGGCGTTATTGGAAAATCTTAATATGGCTTTGAATCAGCGGTAAGTTTTATGCTCTGATTATTAAGTTGGACAGATCCTGTCAAAATAAGGTCTCGTAGTAGTCCATCACCTGAACTATCTCATCCAGAGTGTTTACTTTGAGTTTATTATCTCTGATGTATTGATTTACCTGAATATACTTTGAAGTCATAAAATAGCGAAGAGTACTATTGTCTTGTATTTTGTACTTATCAATTTCAGCAGACGTGCGGCTAGTTTCCTTTGAGATATTGTTCTGCTGATTTTTTATGTCTTCATCAAAATCATAGTAATACTTTCTGTTTTTATCTTTTTGCGCGTTGCAGTATAGTTTGATATTTCCTTTTTTGTCAGCAAAGTACAGCTCTTCATATACTTTCTCAATACTGATAGTTCCTAAATATTGTCCAGTAGTCGCCATACCATTGGAAGTAGTACCGCCTGAAGTAAGTACCTTTTCTCTATACTCAAAAATGTGCCTGGAAAGTAAAGCAAGTCTTTTGTTGGTATGAATCACTTCATAAAATACCTCAACCCTTTTTCCTCTTGCCTCATCAAAAATTGGCAGTGAATAATACATTCTCTTAGCCTTTCCTGTCTGCATTGTAAAGCGGGAAACACTCCTGGGAGCAAATGTTTGGGGTTCTCCACCATTTTCGAACTTTAATGTACCTACCACAAAATTGTAGTTGACTTTACCTGTTAACATTTTGCCATCGGCCAGCTGTATTACACCAGGGAACCATTGTTCACTTTCTATATTGTAATTGAGCAGTTGAGCAATGGCTGAGGATGTGAATAATTGTGCTAAAATGAAAAAGAAAGTGATTCTAAATAGGTTCATTGCAAATAAGTATTTAATACAAACCTAACCATTACTTTTAATTAGGGGAAAGAAGAATTGGATCCTGCCTTAACAATTCAGAATGAAAGTGTCTCCCAACTTCATTGAACTGTAAAACCATAATAATTCGTTACTTTGTAAGATAAACGATTAATGAAATGGATATTCAGACAGAAAAAATGTCATTGATCAAACGATTAGAACAAGTCAACGATCTGTCTCTTTTGCAAGCCTTAAAGCATATGATCGACTTTGGGCTTCAGAAAGAGGAGGAGCATATCAGTATTGAGCAATACAATAATGAATTGGGTGAGGCTGAAACGGAGATGGATCGTGGAGAATTCATCAATCATGAGGATTTGAAAGAAGAGATGAAGAAGTGGTGACAAGCAAATATCCAATCATCAACTGGAACAAGAGCGCATCTCTACGACTAAAGAAAATTTATGAATAAATCCTCGAAGAATCCTACACCAATGCCGAAATGGTAAGAGCTGAGATAATGAAGGCTGTTGATGAATTGCCATTAAACCCAGAAAAATACCCACCAGACAAGTACAAAAAAGATAATCCGGGAAACTACAGAGCATTCGAGAAATATTCTCTTCGTGTTGCTTATAAGCATACCAACGAAGAAATCAGGATACTTAGAATCAGACATGTGAGACAGGAACCAAAACCTTACTAAGAATTTAATTTCAATCCCACTTTTTATCCAATAGTAAAGGATCCTGCCTCAGTAATTCACAAAGACACCTGTAAAGCTGATAGTTGTAAGCACTAAACTCTTGAGGTCGCTCAAAGAAATTCTCAACAGCCACAGCGAAGAATTCAGCGTGATCTGTTGCGGCATATTCTCTAAAAAATGAAGTTTCGCCTCTTCGTATTTTTTGAATTTCTTCAGAGGCTAATTGGTTCCACAATTCCTGAGTCTCTTCATCCAGAAAATTGTATTCATGGTTCTGAACAATATTCTCAAGTTGCAGTGCATGCGCCATTTCGTGGATACCAAGATTCACACCCTCCCTGGTGGCGTAACCTTCCACAAAATGCTTCCAACTTAGCACAATGGCCTTTTGCCGTGGGTTGACTTCTCCTTTATGAAATCGCTGGTTAGCATTGCTAAAAAACTCCTCCGGAAAAATGATGATGTACTTGAAGTAACTCAAAAAGACTTTGGGATAACCGAAAGTGAGCATAATCGCCGAAGCGGAAATCAACACTTTCATTTCCTCATTGACAGAGACCATCTGCCTGGGTACAAACTCTTTCAGCTCTATGAACCGGGCTACCCTAAACTCGAAGATTTGCTGCGACTTTCGGGGTAGCTGATTGTAAAAATGAAAGTACTTGACCAGTATGTTCTTTTGTGTAGCTGTCAGGCTGCTGGTCACCCACAGGCTCGCAAATCGCCCATTAGAATAGGCTTCATATTGCATCCATTTGTATAGGATGAGCCCTACGAAAAACGCCAAAGTTGCAATTGAAGCGATCGCTATTCCGACAATACTTACTTGCTCAACATTGGCTGAACCCATTTTAAGGTTATCAAAGGTTTATTTGAAACTAAAACTGACTTTTCTGATCCCGATACCTGCTAATTATCCTTTCTAACCAGAGCATGGTTGACTGCATCTTTTAGAATGCTTTCGCCTGTAGGTAGAGCATGATAAACCCCATGATCTCTAGCCCTCTGAACCAGCTCCATGTTTTCCTTTTCAAGTTTGGTTAGGCCAGCACCCTTTCTGTATGTTAAAGTTGCCAACAATTTATTAATGACCTAAACCAAACTATCTAAATCAGGATTTTTCAAAGCGTTTAAATCTGCTTCAAAAGCTTCTTAAGACTTACCTTATCTTCCAAAGTACTGATCAGCTCGGCTACAGAAACACGCTGTTGCTCCATGCTATCACGCTCGCGGATGGTTACGGTATCGTCTTCCAGTGTCTGGTGATCCACCGTCACACAGTACGGAGTACCAATGGCATCTTGTCTGCGGTATCGCTTTCCGATAGCATCTTTGGCATCATACTGAGCGTTGAAGTCCAGCTTCACCTCATTCATGATTCCCTCTGCCTTTTCAGGAAGCCCATCTTTATTCACCAGTGGTAATACAGCCACTTTTACAGGTGCCAAAACCGGCGGAATTTTCAAGACTGTTCTTTCGCTTCCGTCTTCCAGCTTTTCCTCCGTGTAAGCTGCAGACATCACAGCCAGGAACATTCTGTCCAGACCGATAGATGTTTCCACCACATATGGCGTATAGCTTTCGTTGGTAGCTGTATCAAAATACTTGAGTTTCTTTCCGGAAAACTTCTCATGAGCTCCCAGGTCAAAATCAGTTCTTGAGTGGATTCCTTCAAGTTCCTTAAAGCCCATTGGGAATTCAAACTCTATATCAGCAGCAGCATTGGCATAGTGTGCCAGATTCAGGTGATCATGAAATCGGTATTTTGATTCACCAAGACCAAGTGCCTTGTGCCAGCTCATACGTTTCGCTTTCCAGTGCTCATACCACTCCATCTCAGTGCCTGGCTTGATGAAAAACTGCATTTCCATCTGCTCAAACTCACGCATACGGAAGATAAACTGACGAGCAATGATCTCATTTCTGAAAGCCTTACCAATCTGCGCAATACCAAACGGCGGCTTCATGCGGCTTGTTTTCTGCACATTCAGGTAGTTCACAAAAATCCCCTGAGCTGTCTCCGGACGAAGGTAAATTTTCTCCGCTCCGTCAGCAGTAGACCCAAGTTCTGTTGCAAACATCAGGTTGAACTGACGAACATCTGTCCAGTTACGTGATCCGGACACAGGATCTGCTATTTCCAGATCAACAATCAGTTGCTTCAATGCGGCCAGGTCACCAGTCTCAATCGCCGTTTTCATTCGGCTTTCTATATCCGCCACCTGCTCTTTGTATTTTACTACACGAGGATTTGTAGTGACAAACTGCTCCTCATCAAAAGAATCGCCAAATCGCTTGGCAGCCTTCTCCACTTCCTTGTTGATTTTACCTTCTATTTTGGCTATCTGATCCTCAATCAGGTTATCCGCACGATATCGCTTTTTAGAATCTTTGTTATCGATCAAAGGATCATTGAAAGCATCCACATGACCGGAAGCTTTCCAGGTAGTTGGGTGCATGAAAATCGCAGCATCTATTCCCACAATGTTTTCATTCATGCGAACCATCGCCTTCCACCAGTATTCCTTAATGTTATTCTTCAGCTCAGAACCATAGGGACCGTAATCATAAGTCGCCCCCAGTCCATCGTAAATCTCACTTGAAGGATAAATAAAACCATATTCCTTACAGTGAGAAGCTATATTTTTTAGCGTTACAGAGTCGTCATTATTTGCCATAGCCGCAAAGATAAAATTTTGATCCTCTTTTAATTGGTTGACTGGTTAATTAGTGATTAGTTGATTTGTATTTTAGGGTTTAGCATAACAATGCAACCCGAATCTCGACAACTCGCAACCTAATAACCCGGAACTCGAAATCAATTCCCAAACTTAAACTGCACCTCATCCAGGCTTTTTATCGAGCCGACAACAGTGACAATATCTTTGATCCTGAGTCGTGTATAGCCATGCGTAATAATAGACTGACCAGCTCTTGAAATAGACAAAATGATCACATCTCCAGGCAATCTCAGATCTCTGAGTGGGATTCCATGAATATCCGGGTTGAGGATTTCGATATCGCGGGAATCCTGACCACTTTCCATCCCAAGCAAGAGCGATGTAGCCTGAGGCGAGCGGACAAAATGATCCAACAAACTCACCATGGCTGTAGACGGATCCACAACTTTGGCATCCAAAGCCAGGAATTTATGCATATTATATCGATGGTTTAGCCGCACAATCACATCTCTGGTGCCATAATGTCGGTAGACTGTTTCACAGATCTTCAGATTTTCTTCATCCGTAAGCATAGTCACGATAGCATCTGCGTTTCGGGCATTCATCAGGTCAAACTCCTCTTTGTTGCACTCTTTCAGCCCATAAAACATCTTCACTCCTTCCGGCTCATCTATACTTCCCTTTTCCAGCTTCGTGGCTATCTGAACTTCCCAGCCATTGTCCATGAGCTGGTTGGCCAGAGCTACTGATTGTGTTTCAAACCCAACAATGATTGCATCCCTCACACCATCATAAGCTGCGGCTTGTGCTTTTACCCGATCCTCTCCAAGATGAAAAATCGCCCATTTGAAAAGAGGAGGACCAATAAACTGATTCAATACAATTACTGCAACAATCACCGTAGCAAACTGATCTCCCCAGCCGGGAAATTCATCCGCTATCACCGTTGCCAAACCCAACCCCACACCTGCTTGTGTAACATATGGCATCCAGCCGATATGGTTTTGCTTCATCGGATCTCCGGCCAGATAACCGCCAACATAAGATCCGGCAATCATGGTGATAATTCTAATGGCAAAAAGAATCAAAGCCACTTCAATAACTGAGACCAGTACGTTTACAGCAAGTGTCGCACCTGTCAATGTGAAAAAAGCGATGTAAACTGTGGTTCCTGTCTTACCAAGGATATTCAGAAACTCCGCTCTGTAGCGGCTGTAATTGGTTACATAAAAGCTGGCCAGAATAGAAATCAGGAGTGGTTCCAAATGAATCTTATGTCCAATATATTCCAAACTTGAATCTGCCAGTATATCGGAAATGAAATAACTGCCATAGCCGATCAACAGCACCATAGCAGTCTTTACAGGCTGAATAATCTGCAGTGAGAGGGCTAATTTGAGGACTTGTCCAAAAACCAGGAAGCCAAACGCAAACGATAGAATCAGTTCAGCAAAAATGATGGCAATACTCACAAAATTAAACTCTTCCCCACCAATGAAAGACTGAGCAAGTGAAAGACATATGGAGAAGAGAATAATGACCAGGAAATCCTTCACTACTGTCACTCCCATTACTGTTTGAACAAAAGGACCCTTAGCCCGGAGCTCATTGATGATAGCAATGGCTGATGCTGGTGATCGCGCTACAAAAATGGCGGCTGTAATCATCGCTACACAAGCCTGCGCTACGGGCTCCATTCCTTTCATGTAAGGAATATATTTTTCCAAAAGAAAAACCAGAATAGAACCGGCAACAAAAGTCACTATGAGCTGACCAAAAGTGTTCCACTTGATACTTTTAAACCGACTTCTCAACTCTCGTAAATAAAGCTCAGCACCAGCAGCAAAAGCAATGAAAGCCAATGCTATTTCATTGACAAAGTGTAGTTCTGTTTTAGCTGAAATTGGAACCAAATTGAGAATATAAGGACCGCAAATGATTCCTGAGAAAATAAGTCCGGTAATGAGTGGAAGGCGGATCTTCTGAAAAGACTTTGCAATTTGATTAGCTGCTAACGTAATGATTAGAAAGCCTGCTAATAGGGCTGTGAGTTGGACATATGTAGAGGAGAGTGCTTGCAAACTGGTTTATAATTAGGGCAGGTATTATCGGTTCCCGCATCCTGAAGTTAAACCCTTTTTGCACAATATGGTAGTTTATCCAGCTTTTGACTCCTGATTTGGTCTATCGCTTGATTAAAAATTGTGTGTAAAACCTGTTGCCATGGGCATCTTCAGCAATACCAACACCAATATCAGTAAAATCCCCTTCTATTGTTTTGCGAAGAGCCGGGTTATTTAGCCATGATTCTACTACAGATTCTGCGGTCCAAAAATTACTAGCCACCATTTCTCCGGCGCTGAGCGCACCGATTTCCTGACTGGCTTTTGACTGACGCTCTTCCAGGCCATCATGGCCTAAAGGAAGATAACCTTCCGCCATATCGATACTATGTCCCAATGCAATATCTCTACAGCTATTATTCTTAATCAATACAGGAAGACCGTTTTGCTGGCGAAAATCATTGACCTGAGCAATGATCATTTCCTCAGTAGTACGAAGTGTCGGCTGGGGATCATCCGTTTGACATGCACTTGCTATTACCAATATCAGCAAACTGAAAATGTTAGTTTTACGCTTAAGTTTCATAAATCAATGCTCACTTATCAGATAAAGACCACTTGGAAGCAATTAATGCGCCAAACAATTTCAGGTTTCGGGGTGATCGTTTTTTCACTGATTTACGGCTGTGGATCGCTCAACCCACATCAGGAAAATACTGTGCCGGTAAATCATGATGCATTCACCGGACTTCTCCAACAATACGTAGATGAGGATGGAAGTGTTGACTATGAATCCTTTATTTCTGATGAAAAAACCCTGAAAGAATACATTTCCTACCTGGAAAATAATGCTCCAAATGACTCAGCGTGGACTGAACCCGAGCAAATAGCATATTGGATCAACCTGTACAATGCAGCAACTATTGCGCTTGTTTTAGAGCACTATCCAATCAATAGCATCAAGGACATTGGCAGCTCCATTCAGATTCCTTTCGTCAATACTCCCTGGGATATTAAGTTTCTCGAAATTGCTGGAGAAAAATATGACCTCAACAATATTGAGCACAACATTCTGAGAAAGAATTGGAACGAACCCAGAATCCATTTTGCCATCAACTGCGCATCTAAATCATGTCCCAGACTAAGGAGAGAAGCTTACACCGGAGATAATTTAGATGCTCAATTGGAAGAACAAGCCATTCTCTTCATCAATGATGAATTTCGTAATTCCATCACTACAGAAAGCACAGAATTATCAAAAATCTTCAGTTGGTTTTCTGGAGATTTTGAAAGAGACGGTGATTTGAAATCATTCATTAACCGGTATTCCCGTGTTAAAATGGAGGATGAAACCAACATCTCTTTCAAACCATACGACTGGTCGCTCAACAGTCAATAGCCAAAGCTACTCCACTCTTAAGCTTTCAACTGGATTAACTTTAGAGGCTTTCCAGGCATGGAAACTTATAACCAGCAATGCCACAGCAATGGAGATAACAGCACTCAACATGAACATGTCGACACCAATAGACACCCGATATGCAAAATCCTGCAGCCAGTAGCGCATGAGCCAAATCGTAAGTGGGATTGACAAAACCACACCCAGCACCAGCTGCCAGCTAAAAGTTTTTGCTAACAAGCCAAAAATCTGTACCGGAGAAGCTCCAATAATTTTTCGGATACCAATTTCCTTTTCACGAGTATTAACTACCAATACTGTCAACCCAAGCAATCCTATGGAAGCAATCAAAACTGAAATGATCGAGGCAACGCTAATCAGTTTGTTTAGACGTGCTTCATTTTCATATTGATGTTTGATATTCTCATCGATGAAAGCAAAATCCAGATTTCTATTGGGAAAAATAGCTGACCAATCTTCCAGAAGCATACGCTGAACATCGATTAGCTTTTGACCTGTGTATTTGAAGAGCAGTTTAGGTATTGGATCGTCGGTAAAATCCGCATCAGAAATACCTTGAAACATCGGAATCAAGTTTTGTGTAATGACCAATGGTTCAATTTCCTGGTGCAAAGAAGAATAATGAAAATCCTTCACTACACCTATGATTCTGTGTTCACCAAATTTGTCACCTGGCAACTTTTTACCAATAGGATCGTCAAAACCAAAATAAGCCACTGCGGTCTCATTTAGTAGGATTGACTGGCGTTCATCAGCCGTATTTCCAGACTCAAAATCCCGTCCATTTACAACTTCCAGATCAAAAGATTTCAAGAAATGCTCATCAACACCTAAGAGCCTGAACCAGCGAAAACTTCCCTGTTTATCTTCAAATGCTAAGTGCATCCAACCATCAGAACCAAAAGCATGGCTCGATACAGTTATATTACTTATTTCGGGTCTTTCTTTAAGTTTCTGGCGCAATAACTCAGCATTGTTTCTGGCATCCTGATATCGCTCTGTAAATCGCCCGCTTTCAGATTCGCCATGCAATGGCACTGATACCACAGCCTGATATTCATAGCCCAAATCTTTGCTCTGAAGGTATCCTAGCTGTTTTTTCATGATCAATGTACTACTGATTAACAATACCGTAATCAGAAACTGAAAGGTCACCATGACCTTACGAACCCAGTGCTTTCCACTTGCTGCAGTGTAATTTTGCATGATAGACATGATCCTGGTGTTGGTAAGGATAATCGCGGGATATAAGCCCGACAGCACACCGATTATGAGACCGATCGTGACAAAAACTAAAACATGCCACCACTCAAATGTATAAACCAGCGATACATCTGTGAGGCGGTTAAAAGTCGGAATAAGTAAGATGGCCAGAATAGTACCAATCAGCATAGAAGTCAATGCTATCAGGATGCTTTCACTCAAATATTGAAACATGAGCATCCGTCGGCCAGCTCCCAGCACCTTGCGCATACCAACCTCACGTGCCCTTTTAATAGACCTGCCAATTGAAAGTGTCGTGTAATTGATCCCTGCAACCAGAAGAACCAGCAATCCGATGACACCAAGCACATACACATAAGTTGGGTTGCTCACAGGAGCGATACCTGGAGGAATCTCCGGATTCAGATGAATATCAGTAAGCGGCTGAAAACCAATGGTATATTGATCTCTTTCAACCCTTTCACCTATCTGTCCCATGATGACATCCTGCATTTTATCCTTCACATCCTGTAATGCGGCATTGGGCCTTACCAGCACATAAGTTTCCGGACCTATGGAAAACCAACCATTCATCGCCCGCTCTCCGAAAATGGTCTCATTCATAGCATTGGAGATTGCCAGATCAAATTGGATACTTGAGCTCTGGGGGATATCCTTCAGAACTGCAGAAATGGTGAAAGACACGGGCTTTTCGTTGATTTGCAGGTCCAATGTCTTGCCAACTGGATTGACATCACCAAAGTACTTTGAAGCATAATCTTGTGAGATTATGAGATTGTATCTTCCTTCTAATGGATTACTGACATTGCCATCAATTAACTGAAAATCAAATACCTTGAAAAACTCCGGGCTGATGATCGCCACATCTTCATTGATCCAATCCTGATCGCCACGACGTATTGCAAGTGTATGATTCGAGCGTTGCACCACTTGCTCAAATTCAGGGAAGTTTTCCTCAAACAAAGGCTCAAATCGTATCGGAGTGGTTGAATTAAAAAACACCCGATCATCACCGTAATTTTCATACAAATAAGCTCTGTAGATTCTATCTTTTTTGCTGTGAGATTGATCAAAACTGAACTCCTGAACAACGTACAAGCCCATCAGAATAAAACAGATAATCCCAATCGACAGACCAAGGGTGTTAAGTATGGTGTTGAAGCGATCTCGCCAGAGCACACGCCCAGCTATTTTAAAATTAAGTCCTGTATTCATAGATGGATTGGTTTGAAGTATTTTGGGTTTTTTGACAGTTGACCACCGAAGTGATCTAATCACGAGCCACACAAACTGACGGTTAGCTACTGACATACCGGCGTTCTCAACCTTGCGATCATAAAGCTCCAGCAAGTCACCTAACAGATCCTCGATCAACTCAGGCTTACAGTACCAACTGAGAAATTTTTGCGCCCAATTTGGTGGATCAATGTGCTGCTCGTTTTTCATTTTATTTGTCAGTAAGAACTATGATTTTAAGCCTGATTTTTCTTCCAAAATGTGGGTTGGTTTTTATTAAAAACAAGCTGTGTAAATAGGAGATTTTCCCCACAAATGATTTATAAAAATATCAACCTCCATTCAAGGAACCACTTCTTTTATATTCCAAGAAAAGCTAGTTTTGGAAGCTTCTGATAAAGCTCCATTCGTACGTTCATCGTCTCCTCCAGAATGGCTCTTCCAGCCGGCGACAAATCAAAATATCTTTTACGCCTCCCTCCTCGTTCCTGAGTTGCTCCACGCATTTCTGACTTTACAAATCCTTTTTTCTCAAGTCTTCTCAAAACTGAGTGAATCGCCGTTACATCAATCTTACGGCCAGTTTTCTCACCTATTTCATCCAAAATAGCGACTGCATAGGCTTCCTCAAGCAATGCTCCAACCGTTAATAAAACGAGCTCTTCCAGCTCTCCTATTGATTCCCCTTTCATAATATTATATCAATGTAGAAGCATGAGTGCTTTTGGCAACCTCAATGTAAATCCACCTTATCACCGGAGTGGCAAAATGAGTTCAAGTCCTCATGTAATTTCTCAAATTCAAATCGAGCAACGCTCGTTGTACAAAGATACAAGAAATATTTATTGAATTTTTGTACAACTAATAGTTTTTTATCAAAAAATATGTTTTCTTAATACTTGTTTGCGTTATTTTCTATTATTACTTTTTAGGTATGTGTATTAATATTTTTTCATACAATGTTCAGATATATTATAACGTTATGTGTAGTTAAATATGTTCCGCTATATATACAGTTATTTGCATTTATAATTTTAGTAATTTAAATACTTACACCGTTAAGTGTTTTGATTATAAAATTTTAGCTTTTTGATTTTTTCTCTTCTATGTTCAAAGAACTCTCAATTTCTGTGAGAACTGAAGCACAGAATTCGGTGTTACACATTTTGATTTCAGAACGTTTGAACTTATGAATTTCGAAAAGGAAGTTTTAGCAAAGAGCAATTCTGTTCCGGTGCTCGTTGACTTTTGGGCACCGTGGTGTCAGCCTTGCAGAATTTTGGGACCAGACATAGAAGACCTGGCAAGTCATGCCAATGGTAAATGGGAGCTCGTCAAAGTCAATACGGATGAGCAACCTCAGCTTATGCAGCGATATGGCATTCGCGGCATTCCCGCAGTAAAGCTATTTGATCAGGGAGAAGTAATCGCAGAGTTCACGGGAGCTCTCCCAAAATATCAAATTGAGCAATGGCTGGAAGAACATCTGTCCGACCCAAGAAAGGAGACTTTAAACCAACTTATCCAATCAGGAGATACCGAAGGTCTCAGTGATTTTGCAAAGAATAACCCTGACTTGATTGAGGCTCAAATTGGACTAGCGAGATTGGTACTGCTTTCCAACCCACAACAAAGTCTTGGCTTAATCGAATCAGTGCATCAACCAGGTAAGTATTATGATGAGTTGGAACAGCTCAAGCAATTAGCCAATTTTATGGTTTGGTCTTCTGGAGATACTTTGCCAATCGCGGACAAACTGAGACAGGCACAGCAAGCTGCCAAAAATGAAAGCCACGATGAAGCGATCAAATTGCTGATCGATGCAGTCATGATGAACAAAAATTATTCAGAGGATTTGCCTCGAAAAACGTGTATTGCCTATTTCCAATGGTTGGGAACTGATCACGAAGTAACCAAAGCCCATCGAAGAAGATTTGACATGGCACTTTACTGACACGATCACTTCAACTCAAACACAACCCCGAGATTTAGTGTGGGGCCATTGTAGATGTTTCTGCTGTGGCTCCTGCAAATAGGTCTTCCTGATTATACCAAAAAGATGACTTGGGCAAACAAACAGACGCCCAAAGCATATCGCAGGTTTTATCATGACCTTCATCATACTATTTCAGGCATTACAAATCTTATTTTGATATCCAATAAGTGTCGTCAGAACTAAAGACTGCAGTCCAACCATCTGCTGGATGTTCACCGATGACTATATGTAACCACCACTTTTTTAATAAAACTACAGTATCACTATGCCTGAACAAGCAACTGCTCTGCCAACCTACACACGAGAAGAAGTCCTTGCATCATCCATTGCGTATTTTAATGGGGACGAACTTGCAGCCACCACCTGGATGAATAAGTATTGTCTTCTGGATGAAGCGGGAAATTTCTTGGAAGACTCTCCCAATGACATGCACAAACGAATGTCGAGGGAGTTTTTCAAAGCTGAAAACAAATACAAAGTACAACCCGAAGACAACAGTAAACTGAGTGCATACGGTCAAAGCCGAAAGCAACTTACTGAAGAGGTCATTTACAACCTCTTCAAAAATTTCAAATACATTATTCCTCAAGGCAGCGTCATGGCCATTTTAGGCAATGAAAAAGCAATCGGATCTTTGTCCAACTGTGTGGTAGTAAAAGCTCCGGTAGATTCCTATGGAGGAATATTTTATACCGATCAGCAGCTGGCTCAGCTTTGTAAAAGACGATGTGGAGTGGGATTCGACATCTCTACGCTCCGACCAAAAGGCTCTGTGGTTCGTAATGCAGCAGGCACCAGTAGCGGAGTGGTTTCATTTATGGAGAGATTCAGTAATACCACAAGAGAAGTCAGCCAAAATGGGAGAAGAGGAGCACTCATGCTTGCCATGGATGTTGCCCATCCTGATATTGAAGATTTTATCACTATCAAACAGGACCTCACCAAAGTAACAGGAGCTAATGTTTCAGTCAAGGTCTCTGATGAGTTCATGAAAGCTGTAGAGTCCGATTCTGATTTCACGCTTCGTTGGCCTCTGCACGCTACACACCCTAAAACCACCAAAACAGTCAAAGCTAAGGATCTTTGGGGAAAAATCATCCAAAGTGCCCATAACACAGCTGAGCCTGGCATTATGTACTGGGACAGACAGCACTGGTACTCTACCTCATCTGTTTATCCTGAATTTGAAAATGAAGCCACCAATCCATGTTCAGAAATAGCTATGCAAGGAGGTGATAGTTGTCGTTTGATGGCCTTAAATCTATTTTCTTTTGTTCAAAAACCGTTCACTTCAGAAGCAGAGTTCGATTTTGAGAAATTTTATCAGGTCACCTATGAAGCTCAGCGACTCATGGATGATTTAGTAGATCTGGAATTAGGAAGAGTTCAGGAAATCCTGAAAAAAATTGATAATGATGAGGAAAATGAAACGGTTAAGAGTGTAGAGCGACAAACCTGGGAAATGCTTTATGAAAATGGCCGGAAAGGTCGAAGAACGGGTTTAGGATTCACCGCTCTTGCGGATACCATGGCAGCATTGGGCATTAAATTCGACAGTGATGAAGCCATAGAAGCCATTGACCAGATCATGAAAACCAAATGCTCAGCTGAGTTTGACAGTTCTATTGACATGTCAGTGGAGCGTGGTGCATTTGATGGTTTTGACCCGGACATTGAAAATACTTCCGAATTTGTACAATTCCTGAAAACTGACCTTCCGGAAATCTATGATCGCATGATGGCACTTGGGCGAAGAAACATTTCAATTTCCACCGTAGCGCCGACTGGAACAGTCAGTCTATTGGCTCAGACTTCTTCAGGAATTGAGCCTGTTTTTATGCTCTCATACCAGCGAAGAAGAAAATTAATGAAAGGTGGTGAAGGGAAGGCCACCTTTACTGATGACCAGGGAGATCAGTGGGAAGAGTTTGATGTGTACCACCCTAAATTAAAACAATGGATGGAGCTCTATCCGGAAAAAGAGCTCGAAAAAAATCCGTACCAAGGCAGTACTGCGGCAGAAATCGACTGGCAAAAGCGCGTAGAGATCCAGGCCACCATCCAGAAATACGTTACTCACTCGATCAGCTCCACTATCAACCTGCCTGAAGACACTCCTGTTTCTACTGTCAATAACATTTATCGACATGCCTGGAAAAAGGGACTGAAAGGAATCACTGTCTATCGTGATGGCTCCAGAACAGGCGTCTTAGTTAAAAAAGAGGATAAAAAGCCTAAGACCTCTGATCAGCAAATAGTGGAGAACCGTGCACCAAAAAGACCGAAAGAACTTCACGCTAAAATTGTTCGGTTCAGAAATGAAAATGAAAACTGGATGGCCTTTGTTGGGTTGCTAAACGGCAAACCTTATGAAATTTTCACTGGCCGTGCTGAAGATTCATTTGCGTTACCAAACTATGTAGAAGAAGGTTGGATTATAAAGGCCAGAGATAAAAACAACAGGAGCAGGTATGATTTCCGGTTTGTAGATAGTCAGGGATATAATGTGCTTATAGAAGGGCTTAGCCGATCATTTGACAGACAATTCTGGAATTATGCCAAATTGATAAGCGGAATCCTGCGTCATGGAATGCCTATAGTAGATATTATACACCTGATTGACAATCTTAATTTTGATAAAAACCATATCAACACCTGGAAAAACGGTGTGAATCGTGCCTTGAAGAGCTTTATCCCAAATGGAACCAGGTCCAAAGATCACCTCTGCCCAAACTGTGGAGATGAGCAAGGGCTCGTTTTCGAAGAGGGGTGTCTGCACTGCAAAAGCTGTGGACACACAACTTGTAGTTGATTGATTGAAAGTCCGGTCAATCAGGCAGCGGGCCTGAAGCCGGGCTTTCATAATCTTTAAGACAGCAAAAAAACGGTGTGCCTGCTTTGCAAACACACCGTCGGTCGATTGTTGGTTGGTGAGATTTATGATGCTTTCAAAATACCCAGCGGTCCACCAAGGTCTTCTAGTTGTCTTTTGTGCAATGCAATCACTTCTTCAATCACTTCAAGATTGCGCTGATATTTCAGATTTCCGCTTTCAAGGTGTCTTTGCAAATGTGACTTTACCTTTTGTGCACATCTTAGTGCAGTAAGGTTTTCATTGTAACTCAAAGTCAGCGTTAAGTTGCTGATGTCGTCTCCTAGGTGTGTTCTGTAAAAGTTCATTTTGCTGGTATTAGGTTTATTGGTCAAAAACAAAATTTTATTTGCTTCACAGCAAATCAATAGTTGAAATATAGCGCGTGTTAATTAATTGTTAAAATTTTTGTCTTAAAAGTTATCAACATGCCTTATTTCCTTTTTGGTTAAATAAAGATTGTAATAACCCTCAACATTTACACAAGCAAATGTAGTGAACCGGATAAATGGGTGCATGAAAGAGAGTGTGAGAGAATCATTATTAAATAATTTGCTGGAAATGGTACATGTTACCACAATGTTGTATTACAAAACTTCCCAATCAACGCTAGATCAACCATGACACTCCTCAAATGAAAAAGAACCTTTTGTCATCATTCAGAGCCTTAACATGGAAGAAAAGAAATTTGTATAAAATCTTTTTCGATCCGTTGCAAATTTCCTTTCATCATGTAAATTTGCAGTCCCTTACGATTTGAGGGAATAAGCGAGAGTAGCTCAGCTGGTAGAGCACGACCTTGCCAAGGTCGGGGTCGCGGGTTCGAATCCCGTCTCCCGCTCCAAAAAATAGCCGCGCTGTGCGGCTTTTTTTTTAAGCTTTCATACTTTCTTTGTGAAAGTAATTGGCTTATTTGCCACGTCTACAAATGGTAGATGTGAGCCTGCCTGACGGCAGACAGGCCCCGGTGGTGGAACCCGCCTACCGGCAGGCAGGTTGGTAGACACGCAGGACTTAAATTGAAATATTGAATTGTTCTATGTTTATGCTATTTCAAGTGATATTAGAAACTACATTTATGTAGGTTTAACTAATAACTTGGAGAGGCGATTCGCAGAACATAACTCT
>Ga0209475_10000266_pt1 | contig 135612 bp, 115 predicted proteins | sample tdDd471_FD_187128 | JGI IMG/M metagenome (GOLD analysis project Ga0209475, IMG submission 187128) | Marine sediment microbial communities from the Atlantic coast under amendment with organic carbon and nitrate - tdDd47.1 (SPAdes)... | ecosystem: Environmental > Aquatic > Marine > Coastal >... | reverse complement strand
GAGAATAACAATGGATATGATCTTCTCAGTTGTAATCGAAAGAGGTAACTGAATGTTATCAGTATCTGGTTCGCTTGAATTCCATGACCAAAGTATTTGTTTATCCATAATTATATAGTGCTAACGCTGAGTTGAGGGGCTGGAGCAAAGCGGAAGTCCCAGCGCATTCATTTTATGCGCGAACTCGAACGTATTGTTAGGTTTTAGTGATTGTAGTATAAGCATTATTTACGAAACCCAGTGTAATTAATGAGTAAGCTACTATCTCAGTCACTATAATTTGATTAAAGGTAAAAAATCCTTCTGTTTTTCTGACCGCTTCATTATGTTCGTTTAGTTCCATAGGTGAAATATTAAATAGCAATGGTAGAAGTAAAATAAGTGTATGAATTAAGAAGCCAGATAGTAATAGAATATTGCCCAGGCTTTTATTGTTTTTGAATATTATGGCAATGGCTGCTGTTGTGATAACAAGTAAAGCTGGCATTGTGTAAATTGGTAAATAATCTATTAATTCCATTTTATAAACCTAACGCCTAAGTAAGTGGCCGCCCGCATTTTGGGCGGTCCAAGCGCGTTTTTTGCGCGAGCTTGACTGTCTTGTTATGTTTTTTCATTTGTCATTCCGTTTTCGGTATATGTTGATATACCACGGATAATAGCCTTTAGCTTTAATAAGAATGTAACCAACAATAGTGAATAAGGCTGGAAATACTACTGAGAATAACTTAAAGACTATATCTTCTGTTTCTTGACCATTTACATTTATAGGGTTATTCAAGTATAGATAATATATAGCGTTACCTATTGTCATTGGAATGCCGACAATAAAAAAGCCAAAGCCTAGAAATTTAACTAGGTAATTAAATGACTTATGTATGTAATATAGAATATCCATTTTTTAATAAACATAACGTCGAAGCTGTGCGGCGCAAACGAAGCGAAGCGTAGTTTGCGTCCGAACGAGCGTCTTGTTATGTGGTGGTTTTATTATTATCACCAAGTAAGTAGCCAGCTATCACACCTAGCAGGCCCATGACTGGTGCGATTTGATCTTTACTATAACCTGCTGTAATTAATAGAACAGCTAGTGACATGATTAGTGTGACACCAAAAAATCGGAGAATTGACTGAGGTGACCACGGTTTTTGTGCTTTAAGTATTATCACTGTTACTAATAGTAGAACAGTAATGGCAAATATGAGGACACCAGTGCTTAATATTATTTCAATAGAAGTCCATGTGCGCCCTTCTGATGAGCTAATGTTGTCATTATGTAATATTTCATTCGAGTGCGTCTGCACATTAGTAGGCATGTCAGATTTAACTGTTACATTTGGTTGCGCTTGTTTTTTGTCTCTGTTCTGTGATTCTACAGCATGAGCTGGCGCCATTATCTCTTCGGTAAGAATTGCTGCTGCATTGAAGCTGAGAAATATAAGAAACGTTGAAAATATTATTTTAGTCATGATTGCTCTGATTAATATTAATTGTGTTTACACATAACAGTGATATAGACGACATGTCGTAATTTAGGGTAAATTGCGACATGTCGCATATTCTGGTTTTTATTTTTATTGATTTCTGAATAATCCTAACAGCCCAGTGCTGTATTGGCGACAGTTTTTGCTAATCGAGCAGCATACTAAGCTATCCGTCTATTACCCGTTTCCGGGACAAATACATATTAAAAACAAAGTCTTATTGAATTAAACGATAGCAGGCATACTGCTATGTCCGTCTTACTGCAGCCTGTTTAAAGGCACGCCCGGCGCGCGCTTTTTCAGGCATGCACCTGCTCGGCTGGAGGCGTATTAATCTGACAAATACGACAAATGTCGTATTAAATCTGACAGCTTATTCTTGGAAAAACGGGGGCTCAGGTTTTGCATCGCGGCATACAGATGCGTGACCGCAGGAACTGACCCTGCATTATTCGCTGCTTTTATAGCGCAAACCGCATTGCTTTACCTGTCGTCACCCTGTTCTCCCGGCCTGTTCTGCTTACCCCGTTCCAGCCACTTAAAGAACAGCGGTACAAACAGCGTGGCGACAAACGTCGCGGCAAGCATGCCACCCAGCACACCTGTGCCCATCGACTGCCGTGCCGCCGCGCCCGCGCCGGTTGAAAAGGCCAGTGGCACTACACCCAGCATAAAGGCCAGTGAGGTCATTACGATGGGGCGGAAACGTAATCGTGCTGCTTCCAGTGCGGCCTCGGTTACGCTTTTTCCATTGGCGTATTGCTGTGCGGCAAATTCAACAATCAATATGGCGTTTTTCGATGCCAGGCCTATCAGCACCACCAGGCCAATCTGGAAGTAGATGTCATTCGGCATGCCGCGCATAAATATCAGTGCCAGTGCGCCGGTAATGGCGATGGGCAGTGACAGTATCACCGCCAGTGGCAGTGACCATTTTTCATACTGCGCCGCCAGTATCAGGAACACCATGATCACGCCGAAGATCAATGCCGGTGCCGAGGTGCCTGCATCTTTCTGTTGCTGGTAGGCTTCGCCAGACCAGGCCAGGGTGAAACCATCCGGCAGTATCTCGCTGGCCACCTGCTCGACAATCTGTATCGACTGGCCGGAACTGATGCCGGGCACTGCACTGCCCATGATTTTTGCGGCGACAAATCCATTAAAGCGTTCTAGCTGCTCCGGGCCAACAATGTTTTTAACTTCACTGATCGCCGACAGCGGAATCATTTTGCCACTGGTGCTGCTGCGCACATACAGCTTGCCGATATCCTCTGGTTGCATGCGGTATTCGGCTTCTGCCTGCAACTGCACACGGTAGGCACGACCGGCCATATTAAAGTCGTTGACATAGAGCGCGCCCATGGTGCTTTGCAGGGTTTCATAAACGCTGTTCAATGGAATACCCAGCGACATCGCCTTGGCTTCGTCCACTTCCACAAACAGCTGCGGTGATGTGGGGCGGAAAAAGGTACTGATACGGGTAAATTCCTTACGTGCACTGAGCGCGCCGATCAGATTCTGCATCACCTGATGCAGTTTCATTGGATCACCATCGTCGCGGTTCTGCACATACACTTCAAAACCGCCGGCCGAGCCCAGTCCGCGGATTGGTGGCGGATTAAACGTCAATGCCATGCCATCGGACAGACCCATGCCCATCCCCATCATCTGCCCGGCCAGTTGTTCGGCGCTCTGCTCGCGTTCACTCCAGTCCTTGAAGGTGGTGAATACGGTACCGCCATTGGGCTTGTTGCCACCGCCGATAATGTCACGCCCGCTGATCACAAACACATTCTCGGTGGCGGGCTGGCTGGCGAACATTTTATTCAGTTCCCTGCCACTGGCGATGGTGCGTTGTAACGAGGCGCCATCCGGTAACATCAACGCGGAGATCACCAGGCCCTGGTCTTCCGATGGCACGAAGCTGCCCGGCACGGTGCGAAATAACACCACCAGCAGTGCAATCACGCCCAGCATGGTACCGATGCCGATAAACGGGTGATGCAGAATCCTGGATACAGTTGCGGTGTAAAAACGCGTCAGTGCGGCAAAGCCACGATTGAATGGCCGGAACAGTTTCGATTCTTCATGTTTGCTTTTAAGAAATATCGCGCACAGCGCCGGTGTCAGGGTTAATGCAACTATGCCGGAGATAATCACCGCCACCGCTACGGTTACCGCAAACTGCTGATACAGTACACCGGCAATGCCACCGAGAAACGCCACCGGAATAAACACCGAGGCCAGTACCAGCACGATCGCCACCACCGCACTGGAGACTTCGTGCATTGCGGTAATCGCGGCCTGCAGCGGCGGCATTTTTTCTTCGTTCATGTGCCGCTCGACATTTTCCAGCACGATGATGGCGTCATCCACCACGATGCCGATGGCCAGCACCAGTGCAAACAGGGTGAGTGTGTTGATGGTAAAACCAAAAGCATATAAACCGGCAAAGGTGCCGATCAGTGATACGGGTACCGCGACCATTGGAATCAGCGTGGCGCGCCAGCTTTGTAAAAACAGGTACACCACGGCGATTACCAGCAGCGCGGCTTCGATTAATGTCATCACCACCGCATCGATTGAGGCGGAGACAAACAGCGTGGTGTCATAGGGAATCAGGTAATCCAGCCCGTCGGGATAACCCTGCTTTAGCTGCTGCAGTTTGATGCGGGTGCGTTCCGCCACTTCCAGCGCATTGGCACCAGTCTGTAAAAACACACCCAGCGCCACGGTTGGTTTGCCATTGGCGGTAGCACTCTCATCATAACTGTAGGCGGCCAGCTCGACCCGCGCCACATCGCGGATGCGTAACATGCCATCGGCACCGCCGGCACGAATCACGATGTCACCGAATTCTTCCGGTTTGATCAGTCGGCCCTTGGCCGTCACCGTGTAGGTCAGCATCTGCCCGGTGGGTGCCGGTTCCTGGCCGATTTTGCCACCGGCGTTCTGCACGTTCTGTGTGCGGATGGCACTGGCGATGTCACTGCTGGTGATGCCCAGTTGCGCCATGCGGTCCGGCTTTAACCAGATGCGCATCGAGTAATCCTGCGCACCGAAAATAATCACGTCACCCACGCCTTGCAGGCGTTTGATTTCATCCACCACATTCAGGCTGGCGTAGTTGGAGATAAACAGACGATCACGGCTTTCGTCCGGTGAAAACAGCGCCGCCACCAGCAGAATATCGGTATTACTTTTCAGTACCGACACCCCGTTACGTCGCACCTCTTCCGGCAGGCGGGCTTCCGCCGCTTTGACCCGGTTGTTCACATCCTGGGTTGCAGTGTCCACATCGGTGCCCACTTCAAAGGTGGCGGTGATGGTAATCGCACCACTGGAGTTGGAGCTGGAGCTGAAATACGACAGGCCTTCAATGCCATTGAGCTGTTCTTCAATGGGTGCGGCAACCGTATTGGCCAGGGTTTCTGCCGAGGCACCGGGGTAGCTGGCGGTAATCTGCACGGTGGGTGGCGCAATGGTCGGGTACTGTGCAATCGGCAGGGACTGCGAAGCCACCAGCCCGGCGATAACGATCACTATTGAGATCACCGCCGAGAAAATTGGCCGGGTTATAAAAAATCTGGATGACATAGGGTTACCTGCTGCTCGCGTTTACTGGTCTCGCTTACGGATGCCGCTTATTTTTTGTCTGCTGTATCACTGTCTGTGTCATTGGCTTTATTGCTGGCATTATCGTCAGCCACTTTGGGCGATACTTTCATCTTTGGACGCAACTTGATCAGGTTGTCCAGTATCACCCGCTCGCCGGCGTTAAGCCCCGAGGTAATCACCCAGTCTGTGCCCAGCCATTCAGCCACTTTTACCGGACGCGGCGTGACCTGATCCTGGTCATTGGCCAGCATCAGCAGATGGCCACCTTCGCTTTGCACCACCGCAGACTGCGGCACCAGGAAAACACCTTCACGATCCTGCAACAGCAGGCGTGCACGCACAAACTGGCCCGGCAGCACCCGTGAGTCTTTATTGTCAAACTCGGCTCGCATCTGTTGCGTACCCAGCTGCGGGTCGATGGTACTGGACAGGTAGTTGATCCGTCCCGCTTCGGGGTAGACACTGCCATCGGGCAGGATCAGTTCAATGCCCTGGATATTGTCCGCACTGAGGCGCTTGCCTGGCAGTTTCGCCAGCTCACTGTCTCCCAGGCTGAAGCGCACCCAGATGGGGTCCAGCTGGTAGATGGATGTCAGCAGGGTAGCCTGACTTGCACTCAGCAGACTGCCCACCGATTTTACGGCACGGCTGCTCATGCCCGACAGCGGCGCGGTCACCCTGGTCCATGACAGATTCAATCTGGCCTGATGCAGTGCGGCACGGGCAATCGCATCGGCGGATACCGCATTATCATACTCGCGGCGACTCACCGCTTTCTGCTGCAGCAATTTTTGCAGACGCTTGACCTCACGGCTGGCCAGATCGGCCCGTGCCCTGGCATCATCGACTGCAATCTGATAGGTCGCACGCTCGATCTGGAACAGTGGCTGCCCGGCCTCGACGTATTCACCTTCCTGATACAGCTGTTTCTGCAGAATACCGCTGACCCGTGCGCGCACTTCCGCCTGTTTTGCGCCTTCAGTTTCTGCCACCACTTCAAGCGAGGCCGGAATGGTCTGTGGCTGCACGGTTTTCACTGTCACTGTCATCGGCGGCGGTGTACCCGCTGGTGCCTGTGCCTGCTGCTGATCGTCACAGCCACTGAGCAGCAGTAAAGCCACACTGGCAATCAGTGGTATAAAGCCATAGCGATGGTGCATTGTGTTCGATGGCATGAAGTAATCTCCGTCGTCTGAATATTCTGTGATAGCGGCAGGATTGAAAAAATAGTCTGTGTGCAGCGGCGCTTAAGTCAGATACTGACTAATCGCTGTATCAGAAAGACCCACAGTTTACCAGAGCAGCGCATCCTGTTCACGCTCTGATTGCCTGTTTTATGTACAATCATATTCGCCGTGCATGCTGTTCTCTAAACCGTGTCTGCACAGGGCAACAGTAACCCCCCTAAGATGCGGGGCTGTTAATAGCGGATATTTTGCTTTATCTATGGCAATAAAAAGCCCTGAATTCAGCAGGGCTTTAAGCTAACTTGTTGATGTGTTGCTAACACAAAACTGAAATTCTGCTTATCCGGGATTGAAAACAACGGCATGCCGATGCCTGGACTATTATAATGCTTCACCAGCCCGCTTTATTTATTTAACAAATTCTGGGCAAAGGATCATCGCTCAGTTCGTGTAAAATCTTTTCACCGCCAAGCGCAGTTTGTAATACCACTTCCTGGTATTGATCTGTCATCTCACCAATGATCTCAGCTTGCTCACCATTGGGTAGTTTTTTCCAGATCGACAACACATGCTCTGCTATGCTGGCGTCGACAATAGCTACGACACGTCCTTCGTTTGCAAGGTAATAAGGCTGGTAACCTAACATGTCGCAAATTGTAATGACTTCATCACAAACAGGGAGCCTGCTTTCGATAATTTGAATACCCATTTTGCGACTCTGACTGACTTCATGTAACACGCTGGCAATACCTCCACGTGTTGGGTCTCGCATAAAACGCACTTCTTTAAGATCATAAATTGCCTGGCAAAATGCAAGAACACTCGCACTATCAGACTGTAGGTTTCCGGATAAGCCAAACTGTTCACGGGCTAGCATAATGGCGGCGCCGTGATCACCAATTGAACCACTGATTAATATTTTATCACCCGGTTGAATAAGATTTGTGTTGTAATTGATTTCAGATGTCTGATAACCAATTCCCGTTGTTGTGAAATAAACCTCACTTGCCTGACCTCGTGGTACAACCTTTGTATCGCCACAGACAATCTTAACACCGCATTCATTGGCCGTTTGCGCCATGCTTTTTACAATTTCTTCCAGCGTGTCATAAGAAAACCCTTCTTCGATAATGGCAGCCAGGGTTATATATTTTGCAATGGCACCACTTACCGCCAGATCATTGACTGTGCCGTGTATACAAAGTGAGCCTATGTTACCACCAGGAAAAATAACGGGCTGTACAGTAAAGCCGTCAACCGTTGCCATCAAGCGCTGCTTCTGATCAGGTAATAATGCAGCATCAGTATTGGTGTCAAGCAGATCGTTGCTTAAATATTTTGCGAAAATATTTTCTATCAGGCATCGCATGTACTTGCCACCATTGCCATGCGAAAGCTTTATGATATTGCTCATTGATAGTGATACTCTATGATTTGCCCGACACATAGTCCGCCATCGTTAACTGGCACGGAAGAAGGTATAATGAAGTTTATATTATGTTTGTCTAACCGTTGTTTGATTAATCGAACAAGTAATCGATTTTGAAAAACGCCACCACTCAAGCCTATAACCAAATCACTGAATTGATTCTTATACTGTATGGAAATTCTACTGACGCACTCAGCTAGCGTTTCGTGAAAACATCTTGCACGATAAGCCGTGTTTAATGAATTGTCTTTTAGCATGATAACAAGCGGTTGCCAGTCAATACGAATAACACCGTTGTCATCTTTTGTCATAGGCAATGTGATTGCAGAGGAAGGATTCATTTCTTGTTGTGTTGTTTCTGCTAATGCTTCGAGTAGCATCGGGCCATGACCCTCAAAACTCTCATCTTCAACCAGACCCAGTAGTGATGCCGCTGCCGAGAACAGTCTGCCTGCTGCGCTTGATTCAGGACAATTCACGTTTTTTTGCCAGAGCATATTCAACTGTTCGGTTTTTAATTGAGCGGGGTGTTTATTATTTACATCATATTCGATATCAGTATGCCAGCATAACGATGCCGCCATGCGCCATGCTTCGCGTGATGCTTTATCACCTCCGGGTAAGCGAAAAGATTTAAAACTTACTACTCGTTGCCAGTTACCGGGACAACCTAAAAATGTTTCACCACCCCAGAGTGAACCATCGGCACCCAGCCCAGTACCATCCCAGGTAAATACCAGCCAGTTGTGATTGTTTTGCCTGTTATTTGCTAAGCTCTCAAGTGTCAGGCTACTGGCATGCGCATGGTGATGAAATATTTTTGAAACAGGAAGCCCGGCTTGATTTGCCCACTGTGTGCTTGCGTAGCCAGGATGTGCGTCACAGATGATATGTTCCGCTTTCACCTGATATAACTGTTGCAGATCATTTATTCCCTGTTGAAAAGCCTGGTAACTTCGCAGGTTACCAAGATCATTATTGTTTGCGGAAATAACCATACGATTTTTCCACGCAAGGGCGATGGTGTTTTTTATATGCCCACCAGCTGCGAGTACAGGTCTTTCTAATGTGAAAGGCAGCGTAAATTCCGTAGGGCTAATGCCTCGACCGGTGCGTATAATTTGTGGATTGAAATTATTCTGCACAATGACCGGATCATCCGCCGGACGTACGATGACACGATTATTGTGTAAAAAGGCATCACATAGATTTTTAAGTCGCTTCGATGCATCTATATTATCGGTAATAATGGGTTCACCCGATAGATTAGCCGAAGTGGCGAGCAGTGGTTTTTGAAAATAATGGCAGAGTAAATACTGTAACGGATTGCTGGCAAGCATAATACCAAGTCGGTTCATGCCCGGCGCCAGGCTGTCCGGGAGACTGTCTGAGCCTTCACATGACTCTTTTATTTTTATCAGCACAATGGGCCGGCTATTTTGTTGTAATAAAGTTAACTCCTGCTCAGTCGCTGCAACATAGTGATTAATCTCAGACGGCTGCATTAACACCGCAAACGGTTTGTCAGGACGATGTTTTCTGCTGCGTAATAATGCAATTGCATCCGTTGATGTAGCGTCACACATAAGGTGATAACCACTGATACCTTTTACAGCAACAATCTTTCCCTGTTTTAATGCGGCAATACATTTTTCAAGTGCCAGTGCATTATCAGAAATATCGTGTGTATCATCGATAAAATTTAGTACTGGTCCACAATTTTCGCAGGCGACAGGCTCTGCATGGAATCGACGATCACTGGGAGCAAGGTATTCCTCTTCACAATCGCGACAAAGTTTAAAATATTGCATACTGGTATTTTTACGATCATACGGCAGTGAGCTAATGATTGAATTACGAGGACCACACTGGGTGCAGTTAATAAAAGGGTAAAGATATCGTCGATTGTTTTTAGTAAACAATTCTTCAAGACACTGATCACAGGCAGGGAGATCAGGCAGAATGTGAATATCAGCTGCACTCAGCGCATTACTCTGTTCTATGGAAAAATTATCATAATAAGCAGGGACTACTTCATTTATCGATTGAACAACCGGTTTTGCATTGGCCGGGGCCTGATTGAGTAATCGCTCACAAAATGTTTCAAGTAAATCTTTTTTTCCTTCAGCAACAATAGTCACCAGCCCGGTATTATTGGAGACATAACCTTTTATGGCTAATTCATTTGCAAGGCGAAAAATAAAAGGTCGAAAGCCAACCCCCTGAACGAAGCCACTAACAATAATATGAACGCTGACAAGCTTGAGTTGATGATTTGAGTTAATCATGATTAAACAGGTTAAGCGCCAGGTTCTGCTGGCTCGTTGATGCTGCTATCTCGGCGGCGACTATTCCACCAGAGATGGCAGGCACCTTCATCAGAAACCATGCAGGGGCCAATCGGAGTTTCCGGTTTACAGGCCGTTCCATAAAGCCGGCATTGTTCAGGATAAAGTTTTCCAAGTACAACTTTTGCGCAATCACAACCGGGTGGCATTTCGCCAATTCGACGGCGCGAGTCATCACTGTAATTCCTGAACTGCCGCCGCACATCATGATTTGCATATTCAGCACGAAGACTAAAACCGGACTCAGGGATAATGCCAATGCCGCGCCAGTTGCTGTCTACAATATTCATGGTCGTATTGAGAAAACGTTTTGCTGTAATATTGCCACCTTCATATACAACTTCTCGATAGCAGTTATCAGTAAAAATACGATGTTGATGTTTTTGCCGCAGTACTGAATAGAGTGCTGCCAGCATGCTCTCGGCTTCAAAGCCTGCAATCGCCAACGGGATGTGGTGCTTGTCTGCAACAAACTGCCATTCTTCAGGCCCCATTACCGCAGACACATGACCGGGTGCAATCAGTGCATCGAACCCAGGCTGAGATGATTCCAGTAACATCGCAATCGCCGGCCAGGTGAGTCTGCCAGATAACAGAATGAATAAATTTTCAGGCAAACCTTCTGCAATCATTGCGGCAACTGGCGCGGTAGTCGTTTCAAATCCGGCAGCAAAAAAAATAATTTTTTTATCAGGATTACTGTTTGCAATGCTGACTGCCTCAATTGGCGAGGCTATAGGCCTGATATCCGCACCATTTGCACGTGCCTGTTCAAGAGAACGTACTTGTTTTTTTGAAACATTAACCGGAACACGCAACATATCACCAAAGGCGATGAGGATGACGTCTTCATTTAGACCAAGTTGTATTGCCAGATAAATGTCTTCTTCGGGGCAAATGCACACTGGGCAGCCGGGGCCGGGTATCAGTTCTATGTTTTGCGGTAACACACTGCGAATACCTGTATTGCTGATAGTACGTTCATGGCCACCACAGACATTCATTATTTTTACATTTTCTTTTATATCCAGATCATGAATTTTTTGTAGCCAGTGTTTTGCCTTACTCAAGGACATGGCTAAACCTGAGTGTGAGTGTGAATGTTTGCCGCAGTGTCTGGCTGGATAGCCGGCTTTAATGATTCACCTTTTTTTACTCGGCTGATCTGCATTTGGTATTGCTGACTTAACCAGTCGAGCCAGTTTTGCATGCCATCACTACGTTTTGCCGATAATTCAAACACCGCTGCATGACTGGCAAGCTGCCGCAGGTTATGTTCGGCTTTACTGCTATCAAAGTCATCCAGCACATCAAGCAGGTCGGTTTTTGTCAGTAACATCAGATCGGCAGCGCGAAACATGACCGGGTATTTTGATGGTTTATCATCACCCTCTGTTACCGACAACAGTGTCACGTTGAGGTGTTGCCCCAGATCAAAACTTGCGGGACAAACCAGGTTGCCAACATTTTCAATAAACACAATATCAAGCTCGGCCAGTGAAAGATTATGCACTGCATCATGCAGCATATGAGCATCAAGATGACAGGCGCTACCGGTTGTAATCTGAACCGCAGGTATGCCCTGGTTACGGATACGTTCGGCATCGTTTTCTGTTTCCAGATCACCTTCAATCACCGCAAGTCGGAATTGTGTTTTTAATTGCTGTATTGTTGATTCAAGTAATGTGGTTTTTCCTGAACCCGGTGATGACATTATATTAATGGCTAATATATTGTGTTTATCAAAGTGTCCACGATTGTGAGCGGCAACCTGATCATTTTCGCCCATGAGATTTTTTAATACCGAAATCGATGTCTTGCCATTGCTGGCTAATGAAAGTTTAGCGCCGGGTTTAATAAGATGCTGATTGCCGGGCGTGACATTACATCCACAGGTGTTACACATGATTAACCACCACTGATGGTTCATTAATGAATGGATCTGTTTTGATAAGATCGACACTGGCGAGCAACATCTCATCACCACTTAATAATTTTGTCTGAAAACAGCCACACTGACTGCACACCAGCTTGTTTGGCACGCTATACGATTTCGAATCGCACTGCTTACATTGAACAACAACTGGTTGTATTTCAATAATCAGTTCTGCATTTTCAGCTATTGTTTTTGAGGCGGCAAAAGGAAAGGCCTGTTTTAATAAAGGCGCTTCAATACCTGACAAAGGACCAATTTTTAATGTGATATTTTCTATGGTAGATGCCTGGTTTTGCAATGCAATGTCATTAACCTGAATTATTATCTGCCGGCATATTGAAAACTCATGCATGGTTATCCGTCTCCTTCAGCATTTCATCATACAATTCCCATGATGAGTGAGCATCTTGCTTACTGATTTTCTGTATAGCATAACCGACATGCACCAGAACGAAATCATTGGGCACAAGCTCTTCGTCCTGAAGCATAAACAAGCTGACATCCCGTTGTACACCTTTTGCTTTACAACGTGCAATAAAACCATTTATTTCAACTACTTGCATGGAGATTGCAAGACACATCAATGCTTATCCTGTGTTGTATAAAATGCCAAATTGATTTAATCTAGTAAACACTCGTATATGGGTATAGTCAACTATAATCACTGTTATATCTGTTATATTTGTTTAATCTATTATATAGATAATAGTTATTAAGGCTTCTACTTTATAGATAATAGTTATTAAGGCTTAATCAGTGAAATCTAACAACTATTTTTTTCAAACTGATCAATTACAGGCCCTGCTAAATAAATTACAGTCTGCAGGTTATACCTGTGTGGCTCCACAAGTAAAAGATGGTGCGATCATTTATGATGAAATTAGTTCGGTTCAACAACTGCCACAAGGTGTCAATGACAAGCAACAGCCTGGTAGTTATTCTTTAAACAGCAATTCGTCTTCAAAATATTTTGCCTGGGCCAATGGGCCGCAAGCAATCAAGCCCTTGCTGTTTGCGCCGAAAGAAAAACTCTGGAGCAGTGCGCTGAGCACTGATGGCAAACTCAGTTTTAAGGCGGCTGAAGAAGAAATGAAGAAAATTGCCGTTATTGGCGCCAGGGCCTGTGATATTGCGGCATTAAAAATACATGATCAACATTTTTTACAACAGCAGTTTGTCGATCCTTATTATCAAGCGCGTCGGCAAAACTTATTAATCATTGCAGTGAATTGCAGCCATCCGGCTGAAACCTGTTTTTGTCATTCCACCGGTGATGGGCCTTTTGTTAATGATGGTTTTGATATTTCTCTAACTGAATTAGAGAACGGATTTATCGTTAATGCGCAAACAGAACAGGGTGAAAATATTTTTACAGAACTTTCGTTGCAAAACTGCAGTAAAGAGCAACTTACCGAGTCTGACCTGATTAAGTCTACTGCTTCAAAACAGAAAAGACAATTACCCGAGTTTGATATTAAATCGCGTTTATTCAGTCAACTCGATAATGATTCATGGCACACCATTGCGGCGGAATGTTTAAGTTGTGGAAACTGTACTTCGGTTTGCCCAACCTGTTTTTGTCACAGTGAAAATGACGTGCCTGAGCTCGATGGTAAATCATCCGTTCACTATCGTGAATGGGATTCATGTTTTTCTCAGGCTCATAGTTATATTCACGGCATTACGATTCGCAGTGAGACTAGTCAACGTTATCGGCAATGGTTAACACACAAATTTTCCACCTGGCATGAACAATATGGACGTTCTGGCTGCGTTGGATGTGGACGCTGTATTACCTGGTGCCCTGTTGGTATTGATGTGACTGAATCATTAGCACATTTTGCGGAAAGACATCGTGATTAAGTTAAATACTAAACTTAGTCCCTATCAACCACATGAAGCTGTTGTTCTTGAGCGTATTCAGGAAGGCCCTGATCTATTTACCTTAAGATTACAATTTACTGATCCGAAAATTCAGGATGCTTACACCTTTGAACCTGGTCAGTTCAACATGCTGTATTTATATGGCGTTGGTGAAATTGCCATTTCAATCGTATCTGACCCTGAATTTGAGCAGGTTATTGATCATACCATCCGCGTAGTCGGCCGTGTGACCAGGGGCATGGCCAACCTCAAAACAGGTGATCGAATTGGTTTGCGCGGACCTTATGGTCGTGGCTGGCCTATGCTTGAATCAAAACAAAAGGATGTTGTAGTTGTCACCGGTGGTCTGGGTTGTGCGCCTGTGGTTTCGGCTATCAACTATATCGAGCGCCGGCGCGATGAATTTGCTCGCCTGAATATAGTGCAGGGTGTTAAACATACTGCTGATTTTATCTGGAAGGATCGCTACGACAAATGGCGCCAACTGCCTGATACCAAAGTACTACTGGCTGCTGATGCCGGCGAGGCATTGTGGCCATGGCATGTTGGCCCTGTTACCAGTCTTTTTGATCAGCTGGTTTTTGATCCTGATAATGTCGTGGTAATGATGTGTGGCCCTGAAGCCATGATGCGAGTGGTCTGTGATCATATGCTTGATTATAGCGTAGACGCCTCAAAACTTTTTCTTTCAATGGAAAGAAACATGCAATGTGCCGTAGGGCATTGTGGTCATTGCCAGTATGGCAGTATGTTTATCTGTAAAGACGGCCCAGTATTCAGTTTTGACAAATTACGTTATTTGTTTCAAACCAGAGGATTTTAAGAACGAGGCATAATCATGAGTAACGCCCTTACTAATAAACCCAGGGTTGCCGTTCATAAATTTAGTTCCTGCGATGGCTGTCAACTTGCGCTGCTTAACCTGGGTGAATCAATACTGCAATTGAGTCAGCTGGTTGACATCAAACATTTTGCTGAAGCCGGTCCAATAGATGAGGATACAAAAGTTGATATTGCTTTTATCGAAGGTAGTGTATCGACATCACTTGATATCACAAGGCTTAAAAAAATTCGTGACAACAGTACCTATCTAATTACTATGGGTGCCTGTGCAACTTCAGGCGGCATACAGGCTTTACGTAATATGGCAAATACCAACCAATGGATCGCTGATATTTATGCCAACCCATCAGTGATTGACAGCCTCGATAACAGCAGCCCGATTAAAAATCACGTTAACGTTGATCTGGAATTATGGGGCTGCCCAATTAATAAACGTCAGATTCTCACTGCAATTCGTGCCTTGTTGTTTGGCGTCTTACCCACTGAGGAACATGATAAAGTTTGTGCGGAATGTAAGCGTCAGCAAACCGTTTGTGTCATGGTGACAAAAAATCAACCATGTATGGGACCTGTTACAAGAACCGGTTGTGGTGCCTTGTGTCCTCATATTGGTCGTGCTTGTTATGCTTGTTATGGACCTGCAGAAAATTCAAATACACGTGCGCTGGCAAACCGCTTACACGGACTAGGTCTGGTTAAGGATGAAGTGGCGCGTCGCTTTTTGTTTATCAATAGTGGTGCTGAACAATTCAATCCTGAAGGACTGCACTGGAAAACATAACGATGACAACAAAAACTATCAACATAAATGTACCGGTACTAGCGCGTGTTGAAGGTGAAGGTGCGCTTGATCTGACAATTGAAAATAAAAAGATAACCGACCTGAAACTACGTATTTATGAACCACCACGCTATTTTGAAAAATTTCTTGAAGGCCGAAATCATTACGATGTACTTGATACGGTATCGCGTATCTGTGGTATCTGTCCTGTTGCCTATCAGATGAGTGCAACCCATGCGATTGAATCAATATTTGATATAACTATTACACCCTGGATTCGTACCATGCGTCGCTTGTTTTATTGTGGTGAATGGTTACAGAGTCATAGCCTGCATATTCATTTATTGGCTGCTCCAGACTTCCTTGGTTTTAACAGCGTCATTGAAATGTCTGCTCACTACGGTGACCAAGTGCGACGGGGATTAAAGCTGCAAGCATTGGGAAATGATCTGGTTGCATTACTTGGTGCACGTTCTGTTCACCCGGTAGGAGCAATGATTGGCGGGTTTAGTCATGCACCTGATCAAAAGAGTATTGATGCAATGTTGCAACGTGTTACAGAGGCAAAACAGGATTCGGTTAATTTAGTTCAATGGCTGGATAATCTCGACTTAGCCGATGATGAGCAGGATTTTATTTCTGTTGCCCTGCATCATGATGATGAATATGCTTTTAACGAAGGTCGCTTGATCAGTGATAGCGGACTTGATATTCCTGTTTCTGAATTTGAGAAACATTTTAAGGAATTGCACGTAGATCATAGTACGGCTTTGCATTGTTTGTTTAACGGTAAACCTTATCTAGTTGGTCCATTAGCACGTCTTAACCTGAACAAGGATCAGTTACCTAAAGAAGTGAAACACGTTTTGCAGGGACTAAAAACAGTATTCCCTTCAAACAATATGTTTCATAGCATTATTGCTCGCGCAGTCGAAATTCATTTTACACTGGTCGAGGCAGAACAAATTTTAAGAAATTACGTGTATACGGATCAACCGTATGTGGAGTTCGAACCTAAAGCGGGTACGGGCTATGGTTGTACTGAAGCACCGCGAGGGATTTTATGGCACCGCTATGATATGGATGAAGCAGGCTGTGTGAAAAAAGCAATTATTGTGCCCCCCACCAGCCAGAATCAACCCCGTATCGAGCAGGACTTAAAAGATTCACTTATCAGGCTTGGTCTCGACAGCGCAAAAGATAAATTACAACTTCATGCTGAAACAGTGATTCGCAATTATGATCCGTGTATTTCCTGTGCAACACACTTCCTGAATTTAAACCTTGTGCGTGACGGTGTTTTTGAAGGTTCAAACCAGCTATCGACTATCGTGCCACAATTTAAAAATATTGAGTTAAACAAAGCCGCAATTATAGGCATCGGCTCACCACATGAAGGTGATGATGCTGGTTGGCAGATGATTGATCAGTTATTACAAAACAGGACGATTAAGTCGCTTCAACAAAAAGGACTAAGCCTGTTTAAACTGGACCGTCCAGGCATTGCACTTGCTGATAATATAAAACCTTATGACTTTGTACTTATTATTGATGCAATTAAATCAAACGATAGCGAGCAGGACTTTATTTGCTTTGATGCTCATCAATTAAAATCGGCAATAAAGCAGATTTCGAGTCACGATATGGGCGTGCTTGAATCAGTTGCGTTAATTAAATCCTTACATTTATTACCAAAACAACTATTAATATTTGCTGTGCCTGATATAAAAGATAAATTTATTGAAGAAATAATAAATATCATTAACTGTTGATATGATTTATGACAATTCTAAAAGGTTTTGACTTTACAGTCAGACATGACTTCTCGCTACTCACCTGTTCTTAACTGCTGTAATATGGCATTAGCAGTGCTATGTAGAAAATACTCTTTCATCTCACCGCTATTTATAAAATTATTTTACAGTGTAAATACGCTGTATTAAATCAAAACAATTAAAAGAGAGGATGTTTTAGAATGAATGAGCGGAATTAATGACTAGCACTCATACACACATTGGTTACATAGTGAATCAATACGAAGGAATTTACGAGTGCCCAAACAACCAGGCTTTTTTCATTTTTGAATGTTCTTATTTCCGCCTGAATTTATGGGTTATAAGCTAGCTGTATGGCTTCTTATGCCCGGTTCATACCTGAAGAGGTTTTAGCCAACAGTAGTAAATGCGAAGAAATCCCTAACATTTAGCGTGATTACTACAGTTGCTGCCTTATTGCCTGATGATGACCAGGAGAAACATACAGGATTAGGTTAGGCTATCCTTATCCAGCCCTGAGCGGCTCAGGGCTTTTTATATGCTGAATCAACTCAACCACAACTTGATTTCTGTGTTGTCAGCCTTCCAGTTCTTCCCAGCGCTGATATGCCTGTGCAAGCTCCTGTTCGAGTTGTTCCAGCCGTTGTGTACTGGCGGCGATTACATCTTTATCCTGCTGAAAAAATTCCGGGTCTGCCATTTTTTCAGTGAGCTCGGCCTGTTCTGCATCCAGCTTTTCGATCTGTCTGGGCAACTGTTCAAGTTCGCGTTTTTCATTGAAACTGAGTTTACGCGCCGCTTTAGCTGCGGACTGTTGTGTATCGGTTTTTTGTGTCGAAACCTCACTGGCCGATTTTGCCTGTGTTGATGCGGAGGCTTTTGCGGGTATTGTCAGTCGACCACCTGCGGCGCCTGTATTTGCATCGCTCGACTGTGCTTTCTGTCTTAGCCAGTCTTCATAGCCACCCACATACTCATTCACTGTGGCATTACCTTCAAAAACCAGTGTGCCGGTGACCACATTGTCGACAAAGGCACGGTCATGACTGACCAGAATCAGTGTGCCCTGGTATTCAATCAGCAATTCTTCCAGCAGCTCCAGTGTTTCCACATCCAGGTCATTGGTGGGTTCGTCCATCACCAGCAGATTAAATGGTCTGGCAAACAGTTTGGCCAGCATCAGTCGATTACGCTCCCCGCCGGAGAGCGTGCTCACCGGTGAGTTGGCACGCTGCGGTGAAAACAGAAAATCACTGAGATAACTCATGACGTGTTTTTCCTTACCCGCTACCACCACTTTGTCGGTGCCTTCGGCCAGATTGTCCCTGACACTTTTTTTCAGATCCAGCTCGGAGCGCAGCTGATCGAAGTAGGCAATTTCCAGTTTGGTGCCCAGTTCGACCCTGCCTTCATCCGGCCTGAGCTGTCCCAGTAGCAATTTCAGCAACGTGGATTTTCCCACGCCATTGGGGCCGAGTATGGCAATGCGGTCGCCACGGGTAATCAGCGTGCTGAAGTTTTTAACAATCGACTGATCACCGTAGCTGTAACTGATATTGTGGACTTCAATCACCCGCTTGCCTGAACGTTCCTGTTCCGACACCGACATATTCACCTGGCCTTTTTTCTCACGTCGCTGACTGCGTTCTTCGCGCAATGCCTTGAGTGCACGCACCCGACCTTCATTACGGGTTCTGCGCGCCTTTATGCCCTGGCGAATCCACACTTCTTCCTGCGCCAGACGTTTATCAAACAGCGCGTTTTCTTTTTCTTCGACTTCCAGTGATTCCTGTTTTTTTACCAGATAGTTTTCATAATCGCCGGGCCAGGAGGTGAGCTTGCCACGGTCCAGTTCGATAATGCGCGTCGCCAGGTTTTTCAGGAAGGAGCGATCGTGGGTAACAAACAGCAGGCTGCCTTTCCAGTTCAGCAGGAAGTTTTCCAGCCACTGTATCGCGTCTATATCCAGGTGGTTGGTGGGTTCGTCCAGTAATAATAAATCCGGTTCGGTGACCAGCGCACGCGCCAGTAATACCCGGCGTTTCAGGCCGCCGGAGAGCGCGGCGAAATCATCATCTGTCGGTAATTCCAGCAGCGAGATGGTGGTTTCCACCTGTTGCGACAGACTCCAGCCATCCACCGCTTCCAGTTTGTGCTGCACCCGCGACAACTCTTCCATTTTCTGTTCGCTGTAATCACTGGCCAGCTCAAGGCTGATATGGTGATATTGCTTGAGTATCTCGCCCACGCCCTCAAGGCCGCTGGCCACCACATCATACACACTGCCTTCGATATGCTCCGGCACATCCTGTGTCAGATAGGCAATTTTCAGATTCTGTTTACGCTCGATACTGCCATCATCCGGCTTGATAAAGCCGGCAATCAGCTTCATCAGCGTGGATTTACCTTCGCCGTTACGCCCCAGCAAACACAGTCGCTCTCTGGGTTCGATTTGCAGATCAAGGGAATTCAGCAGATTCGGCCCGCCAAAGCCCAGATTAATATCACGCAGTGTTAGTAGTGCCATAGGTTTACTCAAACAGGTCAGGCGTGTATTTTATCAGAGACGCGCGTATTATGAGGTTTTTAATCTGCACAATGTCTATGTCACTTACCATTCTTTCCATTATCGAATCGCCCACCCACCCCAGGCTGAGCAACCTGTATGAGCAGATGGGCGCACGGGAAATTCAGGTCAATTCGACACGCAACGCGATCAAGGCGCTGAAAACCCACCAGCCGGACTTTATCGTCGCCGAATTTTTTTATGGCTATGGCAATAATTATGCCGGGGTCAATGTCTCCAATCTGGATGTGCTGCTCTCCAGCCTGCCAAAATACTCACCGCACACCCGCACCGTTGTTTTTGTTGATAAGGAAGAGGCGCGATATGTGGAAAAGCTGAATGAGCTGTATCCGCTGCATGCCGCTTTTCTACACGACACCCCGGAATATGCGATTGAAGAGGCGCTGCTGGGTCAGCGCGATGTGTAAACATTGCTTGCTGTTTCTATCTGAGACTGCTCGCTGCACACCAGGCCGATGACCAGGCCCACTGGAAATTATAACCGCCCAGTTCGCCGCTTACATCCAGTACCTCGCCGATAAAATACAGGTTCTTCTGTAATGCTGACTCAAAACTTCTGGATGAAATTTTATCTGTGCTCACCCCACCGGCAGTAACCTCTGCGGTTTTATAACCTTCGGTAGCCTCCGGCCGAATGCGCCAGTGATGCAGTTTTTGCTCGAGCAATTCAAACTCGGCTTTTCTCAGTTGTTTGAGTTTTCTATCCTGCAATACCGGCTCACAGACAAAGGCTGCGACTTTTTTTGGCAACAGCTTCGCCAGATTATTCACCAGCAACTGCTCAGCATGCTCTGCCATTTGCTCGGCGATATGCTGTCTGATATTCACAGCTGGTAATAAATCGATATCGACTGGCATTCCCGCCTGCCAGTGGCTGGATAATTTCAGTATCGCCGGGCCGCTCAAACCGCGGTGGGTAAACAGCATATCGTCCTGCACACTAATCGCTTTAGCCGCTGTATTAATGCTCACACTCACTGGCAAGCTAACACCTGCCAGTGTCTTTATCCGTTCCAGCCATTTTTTCGACAACACAAACGGCACCAGTGCCGCCGAGGTTTCCACCATCGCGTGACCATACTGTTTTGCAATTTCATAACCAAAGCCAGTCGCGCCCAGTGTGGGAATGGATAAGCCGCCAGTGGCAACCACCAGTGAAGTCGCGCTGTATTCACCGCAACTTGCTGTGATATTAAACTGATCTTTATATTCAATTTTTTCTATCGCGCATTTTTTATAGATTTTTACCGCGCCCTTCGCACACTCCTGTAACAGCATCTGCAGTATGTCTTTTGAGCTGTGTTTACAGAATAGCTGGCCAGCTGCTTTTTCGACATAGTCTATTTTGTGTTTTTCAACCAGCGCAAGAAAGTCATAGGCCGTGTACTGGCTTAAGGCGGATTTACAGAAGTGCGGATTCTGTGAGCTGAAATTTTCGTGGCTGGTATTCAGGTTGGTAAAGTTACAGCGACCTCCGCCGGACATGAGTATTTTTTTGCCCACCTTGTTGGCGTGATCCAGCACCAGCACTCGCTTATCCCGTGCTGCTGCATTGAACGCACAAAAAAGTCCGGCTGCGCCCGCGCCAATGATTATGACATCGTAATGATTATTCATTACGACTGACTGGCAGCCATGCGCATTATTTTTTCTGCTTCACCGGTCGTGTCCAGCCCCTGATGGTTTTCTGTGGTGAGCGGCTGATCACCAGCACATCGCTTTCGTCAATGTCTTTGGTAACCGTGGCACCTGCACCAATCGTCACCCCATCGGCGATGCTCACCGGGGCAACCAGTTGTGTGTCCGAACCGATAAACACATCGTTACCAATGGTGGTCTGGTGTTTATTCGCACCATCGTAATTACAGGTAATGGTGCCGGCGCCGACATTGACGTTATCACCCATCAGCGTATCGCCAACATAACTCAGATGATTGACCTTGCTGCCCTTGCCGATTTCGGCTTTCTTGATCTCGACGAAGTTACCAACTTTGGCACCCTGCATCAGATGTGTCTCGGGTCTGATCCTGGCGAATGGCCCGACTTCACAGTCTGCATCGATGCGCGCATCTTCAATGACACTGTTAGCCTTGATGCGTACATTCTCACCGATCTGTGAATCGATAATTACACAGTTGGCACCGATTTCACTGCCTGTGGCTATACTGACCTCACCTTCCAGCACCACATTCACATCGATAAACACATCATTGCTGATCGTTACTTTTCCGCGCACATCAAGTCGTGCCGGGTCGGCCAGTGCCACACCATCGGTCATTAACTGCTCGGCGATATTACGCTGATAAATCCGCTCCAGTGTTGCCAGTTGCAGGCGATTATTCACACCTTCCACTTCATAGCTGTCGGCCACCGTGCTGGTTTTGATTTCAATGCCCTGTGCTGCCGCCAGCGCAAAGATATCGGTCAGATAGTATTCACCCTGACTGTTCTGGTTATTGATATTTTTCAGCAGTGATTGCAGTGTTTCACCCTTGCAACTCAAAATGCCGCTGTTAACTTCTTTAATCTGCTGCTGTTGCTCACTGGCATCTTTCTGTTCGACAATCCCCGTCACCTGATTGTTTTCATTACGCAGGATACGGCCATAGCCTGTGGGATTATCCAGGCATACTGTCAGTAAACCGATTTTATTTTCACTGCCGTCGAGCAGCTGGCGTAGCGTCTGTTGCGATGTCAGTGGCACATCGCCGTACAGCACCAGCACGGTATTATTCAGATTCAGCGCATCAAATGCCTGCTGCACGGCATGCCCGGTGCCCAGCTGCTCGGTCTGTTCGACCCACTTCGCCTCGAAGTGTGCACAGGCCTGTTTCACCATGTCGCCACCGTGGCCATATACCACGATGATCTCCTCCGCGCCCAGCGAGCGGGCTGTGTCATACACGTGCTCCAGCAAGGGTCTGTTTGCCAGCTTGTGCAAAACCTTGGGCTTACTGGATTTCATCCGTGTACCCTTACCGGCGGCGAGTATAATGACACTGAGCGACATAGTTATTCCTTAGTCTTTATTCTTTGATTATTTTATCAGTTATTGTAGCAAAGCACTGAATTGATCGGCGTTACTCTGACAGACCGATACAGCAAATCAGCCACAGGCCTGATTGTTACTGAAACTATCGGCTATGACAAATATGGAGGCTATTTTGCTGCTTTTGAGTCACCGCCCGTGGGTAAACAACTGCACAAGTCAGCCAATGCACGCACTAAAGTGCAGGAGCACTTTGAACGAGCGAATGCTCGGCCCGAAGGGTGGAGCACAGGATGTGCGTAATAAATAAACGCAAATTGTTGTAGGGTGGTATCAAGCGAAGCGGATTCACCGTTTTCCCTTAAGACCAACGACCAATGACATTTAGGTTCCGTATATCCTGCATCCGGGCGTTACCGGTTAATCGCTTGCACGTGATTACCGTTAATTTTCAGGAAAAGCTTATCCTACAATAGACAACTGTTAAAGCTGTCTACCCTACATGGCACATGCCGGATCCACTTCGCTTGATCCGGCCTACAACTGATCCCCACTTGACTAACGACGTCAGACTAACGACTAATAACTGCTTCCTGCCTCTCGCTAAATACCGCACATCCTGTGCATATCGCTACCGGCTTCCTGCCTCTCGCTAAATACCGCACATCCTGTGCATAAAAAAAGCCGGACTTGTGTCCGGCTTTTTTCTGAATCGATAGATCATCAGGCTTGAGCTAGGTTTAACGCCGCCTTTTAAGCTTCTTGATGGTTTCAACCATCGCAGCGGCTTCGGCCAGTTCAGCACTTGCACGGGCAAAGTCCATTTCTGAACTCTTGCTCTGCATGGCTTCTTCGGCACGTTGCTTGGCTTCAACCGCAGCTGCTTCGTCCAGATCATCTGCACGAATCGCTGTGTCTGACAATACCGTCACAACATGTGGCTGTATTTCCAGCATTCCACCGGTAATGAAAAATGATTCATCTTCACCGTTTGCACCGCGAACACGTACTTCACCGGCCTTAAGCCGGGTCAGCAGTGGGGTGTGGCGGGGCGCGATGCCCAGCTCACCCATAACACCTGGGGCAAAGACCATTGTGGCCTGGCCTGACCAGATTTCTTTCTCTGCGCTAACGATGTCTACATGTGTTGTCATAGCCATAAGCTTTCCTTACATGTTTTTCGCTTTTTCTTTAACTTCGTCGATGCCGCCTACCATATAGAACGCCTGCTCTGGAATGTGATCCAGCTCGCCGTCAAGGATAGCTTTAAAGCTAGCTAAAGTTTCTTTTAAGCTTACGTATTTACCCGGCGCGCCGGTGAATACTTCTGCTACGAAGAATGGCTGTGAAAGGAAACGCTGCATCTTACGTGCACGAGCAACGGCCTGCTTATCTTCATCAGATAATTCGTCCATACCCAGAATCGCAATGATGTCTTTCAGCTCTTTATAACGCTGCAGTGTACCCTGTACGCCACGCGCGATATTGTAGTGTTCCTGGCCAACAACCTGTGGGTCTAACTGACGTGAGGTTGAGTCCAGTGGATCTACCGCTGGGTAGATACCCAGTTCCGCAATTTGACGTGACAATACCAGTGTCGCATCAAGGTGCGCGAAGGTGGTGGCTGGAGACGGGTCAGTCAGGTCGTCCGCAGGTACATATACCGCCTGGAACGAGGTGATCGAACCGGTTTTGGTTGAGGTAATACGTTCCTGCAGTACACCCATTTCTTCCGCCAGTGTTGGCTGGTAACCTACCGCAGAAGGCATACGACCTAACAGTGCAGATACCTCGGTGCCCGCCAGTGTGTAACGGTAGATGTTATCGATAAACATCAGTACGTCACGACCTTCGTCACGGAAGTTTTCCGCAATGGTCAGACCAGTCAGTGCTACACGCAGTCTGTTTCCTGGGGGCTCATTCATCTGGCCATAAACCAGTGCTACCTTGTCCAGTACGCCGCCTTCTTCCATTTCATAGTAGAAGTCGTTACCTTCACGAGTACGCTCACCCACACCTGCGAATACTGAGTAACCGCTGTGCTCAACCGCGATGTTACGAATCAGTTCCATCAGTGTTACGGTTTTACCAACACCCGCACCACCGAACAGACCAACCTTACCACCCTTGGCGATAGGCATAACCAGGTCGATAACCTTAACACCGGTTTCCAGAATCTCTACATCAGAAGACAGTTCTTCGTAGGTAGGTGCTTCACGGTGAATTGGCAGTGACTTCTGCTCACCAATCGGGCCAGCTTCGTCGATTGGCTCACCCAGTACGTTCATTACACGACCCAGTGTTTCTGTACCAACGGGCACAGTAATCGCCGCGCCTGTGTTAGTCACTTCCAGGCCACGCTTTAAGCCTTCACTTGTACCCATCGCAATCGCACGAACGATACCGTCACCCAGCTGTGCCTGAACTTCTAACGTCAGACCTGCGCTTTCAATTCTTAACGCGTCGTATACCTTGGGAATACTGTCCCTTGGAAACTCAACGTCGATCACCGCACCGATGATCTCAACAACTTTTCCAGCACTCATAGACTGATCCTCTTAATTTAAATTCTTTTATATGTCGTAACTAATCGACAATTAAACGGCGGATGCACCTGCAACAATTTCAGAAATTTCCTGAGTAATTGCTGCCTGACGCGCTTTGTTATACATGGTTTCAAGGTTGCCGATAATGTCGCCTGCATTGTCTGTTGCGGCTTTCATCGCAATCATTCGTGCTGACATTTCACAAGCTATGTTTTCAACTACACCCTGATACACCTGCGATTCAACAAAACGCATGAGCAGTCCATCAAGAATTTCTTTTGAGTCCGGCTCATAGATGTAATCCCAGTGATGCTTCAATTCATCATCACTGGTGCCGCTAACAGGCAGCAACTGTTGAACGCCTGCCTGTTGAGTCATGGTATTAACAAACTCATTACTTACCAGATAAAGCGCATCGATCCTGCCTTCAGTAAAAGCATCCAGCATCACCTTGACTGAACCGATCAGATCGGCGATATGTGGCGAGTCACCTAACTGACTTGCCTGGGCCACAATGTTGGCGTTCTGACGCTTGAAATAATCAACCGCTTTACGGCCGACTGGAATCACGTCAATTTCAACACCTTTATCATGATGAGCTCTCATATCGGCAACCGTTTTCTTGAACAGGTTGACGTTAAGACCACCACACAGGCCACGATCTGAAGTTACAACAATGTAACCTACTCGCTTTATCTCACGCTCGATCATAAACGGATGTTTAATTTCGGCATGAGCCTGAGAAAGATGCGCAATAACATTGCGCATCTTTTCAGCGTATGGACGGCTGGCTGTCATTCTGTCCTGCGCTTTGCGCATTTTAGAAGCAGCAACCATTTCCATTGCTTTGGTAATTTTCTGAGTGTTTTTAATACTCTTTATCTTACCGCGTATTTCTTTTGCACCGGACATGCTTTACTCCGATTTACCAAACACCGTTTGCTTTAAAAGCTTCAAGTGCTGTTTTCATTTCAGCTGCAATGTCATCGTTATAGTCACCAGACTCGTCAATCCTGGCTACCAGGTCGGCGTTATTGCTCTTCACATACGCCCACATAGCTGCTTCGAAATCCAGAATCTGCGAAACTTCAACATCGTTCATAAAACCTTCGTTCATGGCAAACAGACTGAAGCCCATTTGCGCCACGCCCAGTGGAGAATACTGAGCCTGCTTCATCAGTTCTACGGCGCGTTCACCCAGTGATAACTGTGCGCGTGTCGCTTCATCAAGGTCTGATGCAAACTGTGCGAATGCCGCCAGTTCACGATACTGAGCCAGCGCTAAACGTACACCACCGCCCAGCTTCTTGATGATTTTGGTTTGTGCTGCACCACCTACACGAGATACCGACAGACCTGCGTTAATCGCTGGACGGATACCTGCGTTGAACAGATCAGACTCAAGGAAGATCTGGCCATCAGTAATCGAGATTACGTTGGTTGGTACGAAAGCAGAAACGTCACCGTCCTGAGTTTCGATAATTGGCAGTGCTGTTAAAGAACCTGTTTTGCCTTTAACTTCGCCGTTAGTTGCTTTCTCTACATAGTCAGCATTAACACGTGCTGCGCGTTCCAGCAGACGTGAGTGCAGGTAGAAAACGTCACCGGGATACGCTTCACGACCCGGTGGACGACGCAGCAGCAGAGATACCTGACGGTAAGCCCATGCCTGCTTGGTCAGGTCATCATATACAATCAGTGCATCTTCACCTTTATCACGGTAGAACTCACCCATTGAGCAACCAGAGTAAGGCGCAATGTACTGCATTGCAGCTGAGTCAGATGCGGTTGCCGCAACGACAATGGTGTGTGCCATTGCGTCATGCTCTTCCAGTTTGCGTACCAGGTTGGCAACGGTTGAGGCTTTCTGACCTACCGCAACGTATACACATTTAACGCCGGTGCCTTTCTGGTTAATGATCGCATCCAGTGCTACTGCAGTTTTACCTGTCTGGCGGTCACCGATAATCAGCTCACGCTGACCACGACCTACTGGCACCATCGCATCAATTGCTTTCAGACCTGTTTGTACAGGCTGGTCAACCGATTTACGTTCGATAACACCAGGTGCAATCTTTTCGATTGGCGAAGAGGTTGAAGTTTCAATTGGGCCTTTACCGTCGATCGGGTTACCCAGTGAATCGACAACACGACCTAACAGTGCATCGCCGGTTGGCACTTCAAGAATTTTACCCGTGCATTTGGCGATATCACCTTCTTTCAGGTGCTTGTCAGAACCCAGTACAACCGCACCCACGGAGTCACGCTCCAGGTTAAGTGCAAGTGCAAAGGTATCGCCGGGCAGTTCAATCATCTCACCCTGCATGGCTTCTGCCAGACCGTGGATTCGTACGATGCCATCGGCCAGACTTACAATAGTACCTTCGGTACGGGCTTCTGCGACCGTCTCGAAGCTTTCTATACGTTTTTTAATCAGTTCACTGATTTCTGATGGATTCAGTTGCATTCTTTAGATCCTCGTTAATGGCTCACTTAGTGAGCGACGGCCTGGGTTAATGACCCAATCCTGGCTCGTGTGGAACCATCAATTACTAAGTCGCCAGCCCGAATGACTACACCGCCGATTAACGACGCATCTACTTCAGTCGTTAAACTTACATCACGGCCTAATTTCTTCTTCAGGGCTTCGGTCATTGATTTAACTTGCGCATCGCTCAATGGATAAGCAGATGTCGCCGTTGCTTCTACTGTGCCTTCAGCCTGCGCTTTCAACGCTTCAAACAGAACGGCAATTTCAGGCATTAAAACCAGGCGGCCATTTTCCGATAATGTTTTGACAAAGTTCTTTTGCGTATCGCTCAACTTGTCAGCACAGATATCGATCAGGATATCGCCTTTATCAGCAGCACCCAGTTTGGGTGAATCAATAATGGACGCATACGATTCATTGCACACGACGGCGCTAATGAGTTGCATTGCATCTAACCATTCAGCCTGCTTAGATTCAGCTTGCGCCACTTCGAAAGCTGCTTTTGCATATGGCCTGGCGGCAGTTGTGTATTCAGACATGTTCGATCACCTTACCCTTGATTTAAATCTGGGCGATCATGTCGTCAACGATATCGCTATGCGCTTTCTCGTCAACTTCACGTTTCAGGACTTTCGCAGCACCGGCCATTGCCACGCCTGCAATCTGCTGTCTCAGTTGCTCTTTAGCACGATTGATTTCCTGCTCAATCTCAGCGTCCGCTGCCGCTTTAACACGACCTGCTTCTTCCTTTGCATTATCTTTAGCTTCTTCAACAATTTCAGATGCACGCTTCTGCGCCTGAGTCACAATTTCAGCCGCCTGATCTTTGGCCTGCTTAATGTGCTTCTCAGCCGCTTTTTCAGCCAGCTCCTGTTCATGCTTGCCACGTTCAGCAGCAGCGAGTCCATCGGCAATCGTCTTTTTACGTTCGTCCAGCGCTGTGATCAGCGGTGGCCACACGTATTTCATTACGAACCATACAAACACGAAAAACGCGATTGATTGTCCGATAAGAGTTGCATTGATGTTCATGCTTTTTCCTCGTGGTTATAAAGTGTAATCAAAAAGGTTTAGTTTTGATTACCCACCAACAACCGCGAACAGAACATACAGAGCAATACCAACAGCGATCATTGGAACCGCATCAACAAGGCCCATTACGATGAAGAACTGTGTACGCAGCATTGGAATCAGCTCTGGCTGACGTGCAGCACCTTCAAGGAAACGGCCGCCAAGGATACCGATACCTACAGCAGCGCCCAGTGCGCCCAGACCCATCATTAAAGCACCAGCGATATACAGAAATGCAATTGCTTCAGTCATTGTTTAATCTCCTGTGAGAGTAGTTTTAATATAAAAAAGTTAATGTACAGTAATCGTTATTAACAACAGCGATTAGTGATCCTGATGCGCCATATCCAGATACACGATGGTCAGGGTCATAAAGATGAAGGCCTGCAGCGTAATAATAAGGATGTGGAATATAGCCCAGCCTAACTGCAGCACACCGCCAAATAGACCAACGGCCATCCCGGCTGAGTACATAATTGCAATCAGAATGAAAATAGTTTCACCTGCGTACATATTACCGAACAGTCGCAGTGCCAGTGATACCGGCTTGGAAATCAGTGATACCAGCTCCAGTACCAGGTTAACCGGCGCACCGAGCTTACCGAATGGCTGGAATGCCAGCTCACCGAAAAAGCCGCTGAAGCCCTTGATCTTGATGCTGTAGTAAAGCATCAGCCAGAATACACCCAGCGCCATACCGAAGGTGACATTGGGGTCTGTACTCGGAACCACCTTGAAGTAAACATGATGCGGATCGGCACCGAAGGCTGCACCAATTTGCTGCGCCAGCATCGGCAACCAGTCAACCGGGATCAGATCCATAAAGTTCATCAGGAACACCCAGGCAAAGATGGTGAGTGCCAGCGGGGCCACAACATCGTTCTTGCCGCTGAATGAGCCACGCACACTGTCGTTGATGAAATCAATAATCATCTCGGCAAAATTCTGGAAGCCACTGGGCACACCGGTGGTGGGCGATTTCGCTACACGACGGAACATAAAGAAGAACAACAGTGCCAGACCGATTGACCAACCTAATGAATCAACATGGAATGCCCAGAAACCCATTTCTTTGGCCTGCTCCGGGGACTGTGCAAACATCCAGCCGTGCTCAGGGTGGTTACCATAGGTCATGTTCTGGAGGTGATGTTTTATATATTCACCTGAAGTCATCGCTTCACCAGCCATTATTTATCTCTCCAATTTTTGTCATCGTCATTCACAAAGAATGACGCCAACCAGGGAATCATTGTGATTAACAGGTAAGCACCCATAAGTGCTATCACGTTTAGCGGCCTGATTACGCTTATCACGAAAACAAACAACATTACGGTCAAAATTATTTTACCGACCTCTGCCCTGTAGTAGGTGGAGAGGATTTGTGCAGATTCGGTTTCCTGCTGCTTTGCGAAAACCTTCCATGCAAAGTATCCGTTCGCCAGACTGGCAATCATGCCGCCTGCCAGCAGGGATACCGCCAATGACTGGCTGATCACCAGCGCACACAGGCTAATGAAGAAACTGAACGCAAACTGAAGCAGAACCAGTTTCCTGATGTGTGAGCTGCTGGCTTTGTGCATTGTCCTAATGTGACGCATTTAACGTCGTTGAAAATGCGCGCAAATTATATGGGCCACAGGAAGTGTGGTCAACCTTAATATCTGAATAAGGCATTTTTATTTTAGAAAATCCATATGTAGTGATAAGCGAGCTGTGATAAGGCTTTGCGCCATCTTATCAGGGTTAATTTTACCACTCTAGCCGTGGCATTTGCTGCGGGCCAGCGACCATGTGGCTGCAGGTCATTGAAAAGCCAGAAGAAAACCGACCGCTATAAAGTACGCTTTAAATTCAGCTGTAAACGGCTGTTTGCAGGCAATGACTGCAGGCATTGATCAGATCGAGCGCTCATATCAGCCACCATGCACTCGCTGCATAAACGCGCCGGGACCTAGGGTACCTCTGAACAATGCTGATATGTCTCTGCGAGACCTGAAGCGTGCAGCTACAAGGCGTGCTTCGCAGTGAATGGCCCGTCCTTTACAAGAAGCACAACACCGTAGATGTGCGCTTCAGGCCTCGCCCTGCGGGGCTTACAGGTGTGCCCGCACTCTGCGTTAGCGCTTTTCACCAGGCTTCAGCCTGCTTTCAAAACGCTGCCTTGATTGCAAGCACACCTGTAGGCCAGAGATATGTCATCATTATTCAGAGGTACCCTAGTGAATTTTATTCAGAATACCGTCCAGCTCATCCAGGCTGGAGTAGTTGATCACCAGCTTTCCCTTGCCGTTGCTCTTGTGTTGCAGATCCACCGGTGCCCCCAGGCGTTCGCTCACCTGCTCCTGCAGGCGCCTGATATCGGGGTCGACTTTTGCGGATGTTGCGGCGCCGGGTGGTTTTGGTTGCAGCTGACGCTTCACCCGTTTCTCGGTTTCCCGCACCGACCAGCCCTGGTCTGCCGCCTTGCCCGCCAGCAGGCTCTGTTCATAGCCCTGCAGCGCCAGCAGCGCACGAGCGTGACCCATATCCAGCTTGCGCTCATCCACCAGCTGTTTGACATCGTCGTTCAGGTCACGCAGACGCAGCAGGTTGCTGACCGTGGCACGGGAACGGCTGACCGCTTCTGCCACCTGCTGGTGGGTCATATCGAATTCATCAATCAGGCGCTGCAGTGCACGAGACTCTTCCAGCGGGTTGAGGTTCTCGCGCTGGATATTTTCGATCAACGACACCGCGGCGGCGGCCTGATCGGTTAAATCCTTGATCACCGCTGGAATTTCCTGCAGGCCTGCCAGCTGTGCAGCACGCCAGCGTCGCTCACCGGCAATCAGCTCAAATCGGCCAGCGGTAATCGGTCGCACCACAATCGGCTGCACCACACCCTGTTCCCTGATCGAGTTCGCCAGCTCCTGCAGTGACTCCGGCTCAAAGTGCACACGAGGCTGATAGGTGCCGCGCTGAATCAGCTCGATCGACAGATGCCGCAGGCCATTATTCGCCGCGGCCTCATCCGCCGCTGGCGTGGTGGGTGCCGGACTGGGATCGGTCAGCTGATTAACCTCGCTGGCGTTACCCAGTAATGCATTAAGCCCGCGCCCTAATCCTCGTTTTTTTGCTGCCATTAATTACTCTATATATATGTCTGTATTCGATTATGTAGATGGAAGATGCGCTGTCGCCAGCTGATTTGTTATCAGGCCACTTCACCCGTTGGCTGTGCGGCCTTAACCTGCTTGCGAATCACCTCGCCCGCCAGTGCAAAATAGGCCAGCGCGCCGCGCGAGGTTTTGTCGTAGCTGAGCACCGGTACGCCATGGGACGGCGCTTCCGCCAGACGCACATTCCGCGGCACCACGGTGCGATAGACCTTGTCGCCGAAATGCTCGATCAGCTGTTCTGAAACATCGGTGGCCAGTTTATTGCGCGGATCATACATGGTGCGCAACAGGCCATCTATTTCCAGCCCCGGATTAACACTGTTCTTCACCTGCTCGATGGTTTCCACCAGCGAGGACAGGCCTTCCAGTGCATAGTACTCGCACTGCATCGGGATCAGCACGCCATTTGCAGACACCAGTGCATTCACCGTGAGCATGTTCAGTGAAGGCGGGCAGTCGACAATAATAAAATCATAGTCAGCGGCGACCTGTTGCAGCGCATCCCTTAAACGGGATTCACGGCCGGGTGCATTCATCAGCTCGACTTCGGCCGCGGTCAGGTCGCTATTGCCGGGCAATACGTGGTAGCCGATTGCTTCCGGTTTCTGAATGCAGTTCTGAATCGGCTCATCACCCAGCAACACATCCAGCACACTGTTCTGCAGTGCATGCTTGTCGACACTGCTGCCCATGGTGGCATTGCCCTGGGGATCCAGATCAACCAGCAGCACCCGTTTACGGGTGAGCGCCAGCGATGCCGCCAGGTTGACCGAGGTGGTGGTTTTGCCAACACCACCTTTCTGATTGGTTACTGCGATAATTCTTGCCATGAAGACTTCTTTTATTCGGTTTGCTTTATTTCAATGAGGCGTCTTTCTTCGTTCAGCCAGGGCACGTGCAGCGTATGCTGCGCCAGCTGCGTATAACCCGCCGCCAGCGCGGGCATCTCTTCCCTGCCCTTCATTGCCAGCACCCGTGAACCCGATGTTACCAGATGTTGGGTCAGATCTAATACAGTATTTAATGCAGCAAACGCGCGGCAGGTAACCAGCGGAAAGCAGATGCCCGGCTGATACTGCTCGATACGGCTATGAATAATCTCAACGTTTTCAAGCCCTAACTCGATTTTTACCTGGGTCAGAAAGCGGGTTTTCTTGCCATTACTGTCGAGCAGCACAAACCGGGTATCCGGCAGGCACAGTGCCAGTGGAATACCCGGCAGGCCGGCCCCTGTGCCCACATCCAGCACCGGCGACTGGTCAATATAGGGCAGAATACTCAGGCTATCCAGCAGATGGCGGATCACCATCGCATCCAGCTCGCGAATCGCGGTGAGGTTATAGGCCCGGTTCCATTTCAGCATCAGCTGCAGGTAATCCACAAGCTTTTGCTGTGTTTGCGGCGCTATGTTCAGGCCCAGTTTTTCCAGACCCTGCTGTAATCGTTGTTCTGCCTGCATTAATTGTCTATGGCTTGCTGGCTCATCGTCTCCAGCGCCTTACTCATCTTTTCGATAATCGGCTGGTCTTTCAGCTGGTGTCGCTGCTGCAGCGCCTCGGGGCGGGTATAGGCCAGCCATGTCTGGCCACTGGCATCTTTCCAGGCCAGCATTTTCATCGGCAAATCCAGCCCCATTAATATCTGTTCGTTCATCAGTGGCGTGCCCAATTTTGGGTTGCCGAAAATCAGCAACTGGGTGTCGCTCATCTGTAACCCGACTTTCTGCGCACCGGCGGCATGATCAACCCGGGTGAATACGGTTATCCCCTTCTGCTTTAATATCGCCACCAGTCTATCCAGCGTTTCAGTAACCGAGTAAGCGCTTTTTTTCTGCACATAGGCGTCTGATGCCTGCAGGTTTGCCGAAAATATCAACATTAATACAACACAGGCAATTGCTTGAAGCTGCTTCATAGGTCTCTCCTTAACAGATGTGTGCTGAATCCCTGTAAATAGACGCGTAATCTTTATAATAATTATGACGTTTTCTTGATATGCACCATCAGCAGCGAGATCGCCGCCGGGGTTACACCGGAAATACGACCCGCCTGTCCCAGGGTGGCCGGTCGGTGGTCCATCAACTTCTGCCGCACTTCATTGGACAGGCCTTTTACCTGATCGTAAGCCATCTGATCGGGGATCTTCTTGTCTTCGTAGCGCCGTGCTTTTTCAATTTCATCCAGCTGGCGGCCCAGGTAGCCGGCATACTTGGCCTGGATTTCCACCTGTTCCGCCACCTTTGCATCTACCACCGGCGGACCCAGCTCGGCCACCGAGGTCAGTTTTGCATAGTCCATTTCCGGGCGCTTGAGCAGGTCCAGTGCACGGGCTTCCTTGCTCAACGGTTTGGCCAGCACTGCGCTCAGCGCCTGCCCGGCATTGGATGCAGGCTGCACCCACATATCCTGCAGCCGCTGCTGTTCACGCTCGATCGCTTCGCGCTTTTCACAGAAGCCGCGCCATTGCTGTTCACTCAAAAGCCCCATCTGATGCGCCACTTCCGATAGACGCAGGTCGGCATTGTCTTCCCGCAGAATCAACCGGTACTCGGCGCGTGAGGTAAACATGCGGTAGGGTTCCTGGGTGCCGTTGGTAATCAGGTCATCCGCCAGCACACCGATATAGGCCTGATCCCGGCGTGGCGACCAGGCCTCTTTGCCCTGCACCTGTAATGCGGCATTGGTGGCCGCCAGCAGACCCTGCGCCGCGGCCTCTTCATAACCGGTGGTGCCATTGATCTGTCCGGCAAAAAACAGCCTGCCGATAAAGCGGGTTTCCAGGCTGGGCTTTAAATCACGCGGGTCAAAAAAGTCATACTCAATCGCGTAGCCGGGGCGGGTGATAAAGGCGTTCTCGAAGCCCTTGATCGAGCGCACCAGATCCAGCTGCACATCAAACGGCAGGCTGGTGGAAATACCATTGGGATAGACTTCAAAGCTGTTGAGTCCTTCCGGCTCGATAAAGATCTGATGCGAGTCCTTGTCGGCGAAGCGCACCACCTTGTCTTCAATCGACGGGCAATAACGCGGGCCTGTGCCTTCAATCACCCCGGAGTACATGGGGGAGCGATCCAGCCCGCCATGAATGATTTCATGGGTGCGCGCATTGGTGTAGGTGATGTGGCAGTCAATCTGTTGCGGGTGATCCGCCACCGAACCGGTCAGCGAAAACACCGGTGTCGGCGTATCGCCGGGTTGCGCCTGCAGCTCGGAGTAATCGATCGAGCGGGTATCAATGCGCGGTGGCGTGCCGGTTTTCAGGCGATCCACCCGAAACGGCATTTCCCGCAGGCGTTTTGACAGCGCAATCGAGGGCGGATCACCGGCACGGCCACCGGAGTGGTTGCTCTGACCGATATGGATCAGGCCGCCCAGAAACGTACCCACGGTAAGCACCGCTGCCTTGCAGCGAAACTTCACTCCCATCTGCGTGACCACGCCCACCACCTGATCCTGCTCGATAATCAGGTCATCCACCGCCTGCTGAAAGATCGATAAATTGGGCTGGCTTTCCAGCGCATTGCGCACCGCCTGGCGATACAGCTGACGGTCGGCCTGGGCGCGGGTGGCGCGTACCGCCGGGCCCTTGCTGCTGTTCAGAATGCGGAACTGAATGCCACCCCTGTCCGCGGCTCTGGCCATGACGCCACCCATGGCGTCAATTTCTTTCACCAGATGGCCCTTGCCGATGCCCCCAATCGCCGGGTTGCAGCTCATCTGCCCGAGGGTTTCTATATTGTGTGTCAGCAACAGGGTCTTGACGCCCATGCGCGCCGACGCCAGTGCGGCTTCGGTGCCAGCATGGCCACCGCCAATCACAATCACATCATAGGTTTCGTCGTAGAACATCTGTTTATACCGGGTTCGCTCGGGCTTTCGGAGCTGGTTAATAATTGGCCAATTTTAACAAAACTACTGTACATTAGCTTGTAAAATGCGGGCGAATTATAAGCGTCCGCTGCATTATTTGATACCAGAGCGCCACTCAACAATGCTGACGCAATGTTATTCAAGGGTACTTAGGGAAGCTCTGAATAATTCATCCATGAATTATCAGAGCAAAAACAAATCAAAATGCGATTTTGATTTGTTTTTCATTTTCAATAACTTAGCAGTTATTGAAAATGGCGACACATGCTTGTGCCGCGGAACCTCTGAGTTTTTCAGAGGCTCCTTAACAGCCCCGGCGCACTGATCAGCAGCTGCATAGTGGAAAAATTCGACAGGGTGTCCACTGGACTTATTCCTGCTTCGCTGTACTTTTATCCGCTAGCTGTGGCGGGCGTGAAGGCATACACAGAATAAAAATCGCCACCAGCAACATGCTCAGGCCAATCAGCCACTTGATCCAGCTGTCCAGCGGTGAAAACAGCGTGATCGAAATCACGCTGATGCTCATAAAACTGATCGAGAGTATTTTTGCAATCGGCGGAATCACCCGGTACTGATGCCATTGCTGCAGGGGTGGACCCAGCACCGGGTGATGATAAAGCCAGTTATGAAATCGCTCCGAGCTGCGAGCGAATGACCACAAGGCCAGCAGCATAAACGGCGTGGTGGGCATTACCGGCAGAAACACACCGATAAACCCCAACAGAAAGAAAACCCAGCCTAATATAAAAAACAGATGACGCATAAAATCCCGGCCCCATTACAAGCAGGCTATCTTACCATGACCACGCGGACTGGCGATGCAGCGCAGATGCATAGTCTGTTATTCCCTGTTTTTTGTGGGCTTGCGTTTTAGCAGCAGACACCTTATCTATTGATTATGAATATTGAAACACTGCAAAACATGCTGAATCAGGGTCAGGACAATCTGCTGCTGCGTTTTGGTCTTGCCCAGGCACTGCTAAAAGACGGCCAGGCTGAACAGGCGGTTGAACACCTGTTAAAAGCACTGCAATTCGACCCGCAACATTCCGCTGCGTATAAATTACTTGGCAAGGCCTACAGCGACAGCCAGCAAACCGAGCAGGCCATAAAGACCTACAAAAAAGGCATCACCATTGCCGAGCAAAAGGGTGATATACAGGCGGCCAAAGAAATGAAGGTGTTTTTAAAACGCCTGTTAAAATCATGACCAAACGACCTGAACTGGTGTGATCCGCTTTATCAGGATGACTGGCTGGCTTTTATCGACCGCTCAACAGCTTTTCCGCAAACTGGATCAGCTGAAGAAATCCGGCGGTTATATATGTATGAGCGAATCGCTTACACTAGACCGATGAACTCTCAAAGGCAATCTGCATCGAGCTATTCCGCCGGTGCCGCCGATTCTGCCCATTCCTGTTGCTGTTCTAATAGCTGCTCTTGCCTGTACAGCTCACGCATGGCTTTCTCATAGCGAAGACGCCTGGCTTCTATTTCAGCCTGTTCATCAATTTCAGCTTTGACGGGCGTATCCACCACTTTCGCCGGCCTGGCCTGCTCCACCGGTTTTGCCTGTACCGGTTTTGCTTTTGCTTTTGCCTGCTGGTTGGCCTGCTTGCTGGCCTTCTTACTCGCCTGTGACCGTTGCTGGTTTGCGTGTATTTGCCGTTTCAGCTCGTCAATTTGCGAATCCACTTCGGTATGCCCCAGTGAGCTGGCCTGTTGCAGCAGGTTGAGTGCCAGCTCCAGATCCTGATCCACCACAATGCCGTGGCGATTCATCTGGCCAAGTAGAATCAGTGAATCCGGTTCATAGGCCTCGGCCTGGGTCAGCACTCGCTCGAACCATACCCTGTGGCTGTTCTCGTCATAGCCATTCTGTCTAACTTCCAGATAGGTCAGCCGATCAATCGCCGGCTGATAACCCTGGCTGGCGGATTGCTTATACCACAGCCTGGCCTGTTGCTGATTGGGCGCCACTGATACGCCAAACTCGTACAGGGTACCCAGCTTATATTGCGCCAGTTTGTTACCATTATTGGCCAGTTTTTCCTGAAACTGGAAAATACGCTCGCCGAATGACCCCAGATCTGCCGCATAGAGTGGGTTTAGCCATAACAGGCAACAACTCAGTAAAACGGTTTTCAAAAACAGTCTAAATACTATCATCCTGACCGGCTTCCCCTTAACTCAATAAAAAAAGAGGCCTATAGCCTCTTTTATCGTTTAATTAAATATTGAGTATAGCTAAATCATCTGGCATTTCAGCGAACTCGCCAGATCACCGATTTATGGCCAATAGCGCTGATCAGCAAGGCCGAGCGGCTACAGGTCCTTGAGCAACACATCCAGTATCAGGTCATGCCGTTTCGCAATGCCATATCGCTCATCGCCATAGGGAAATTCTCGCTGATCGCCGCTTAGCCTGTAGCCACGCCTTATATACCAGTCAATCAGCGCTTCCCGTTGATGTATCACCGTCATTTCCATCTGCTGACACTGCCAGTCATGCGCCGCCAGCTTCTCTACATACTGCAACAGGCGTTTACCCAGCCCCTGATTCTGTCTATCAGGTGATACCGCAAACATACCCAGATAAGCCAGACGCTGTGTCCGCTTTTTTATATGCACCGAAGCAAGCAGCTTGTCTGCCGTTTCCATCAGAATAATTTTATTATCCGCTGCGCTAATAATGCTGCTCAGCTCCTCGACAAAGGTGCGTCCGCCATCGAGCAGGTCTGCCTCGGTGGTCCAGCCCTGTCGGCTGGTTTCGCCACGGTAGGCGGATTGCACCAGCTCAAGTATCTGTGGCACATCAGTTAACTGCGCGACTCTGAACTTTGGTTTTATATCTGGCCTGACTATAATTTTGTCCTCGACATCCTTTAACGCCCAGCTGGACTTACTGCGGCGAATAAAAAGTAAAAACAGCGTATACTGTCGACTCTTTTAGCCTATTGAACGCTAAGTGTAATATGTCACAGATCAAACTCACTGAATACAGTCACGGGGCTGGTTGCGGTTGTAAAATTGCGCCTGCTCTTCTCGATGATATTTTAAAAACCTCCTCCGCTCCCTTCACTGATCCGCGCCTGCTGGTGGGTAATGACAGCCGCGACGATGCCGCTGTGTATGACCTGGGTAATGGCCAGTCGGTTATCAGTACCACCGACTTTTTTATGCCCATTGTCGATGACCCGTTCGAGTTCGGCCAGATCGCCGCCACCAATGCCATCAGCGATATCTATGCCATGGGTGGCAAGCCGCTAATGGCGATTGCGATTTTTGGCTGGCCAGTTAGCAAGCTCGGACCAGATGTCGCCGCCCAGGTGATCGAAGGCGGACGCCATGCCTGTCGCCTGGCCAGCATTCCACTTGCGGGTGGGCATTCGATTGATGCACCGGAACCGATTTTTGGTCTTGCGGTGACCGGCCAGGTGGACAACCATCAACTCAAGCGCAATGACACCGCGCGTGCGGGTAACCGATTGTTTCTCACCAAACCGCTGGGTATCGGCATACTCACCACCGCACAGAAAAAGAAACTGCTTAAGCCCGAACATGCGCGCATAGCCCCGCTGACCATGTGCCAGTTGAATGTAGCCGGCGCCGCCTTTGCAGAATTACCCTATGTGAATGCAATGACCGATGTCACCGGCTTCGGTTTAATGGGACACCTGGCGGAAATGTGTGAAGGCAGCCAGCTCAGGGCGCTGGTTGATTTTGACGCGGTACCCAAATTACCTGAAATTGAACATTATCTTTCACTGGGTTGCTCGCCCGGTGGTGCGCAACGTAACTTCGACAGCTATGGTGATAAGCTGGGCGAGATGAATGAACAGCAAAAACAGATTTTATGTGATCCGCAAACCTCCGGTGGTCTGCTGGTGGCAGTGGATGCGGCACATGAAAACGATTTTATCCAGTTTGCCCGCGAACTGTCACTGCAACTTGCGCCACTGGGCGAACTCACTGCAGCCGACAATGCTTTCCCTTTAATCTGTATTAAATAAATGGCTATCGAATTACCCCATACCGATGACTATCTGTCACTGTTCTTAAACGACACACCGCTGCTCGATGTACGCGCCCCGGTCGAGTTTTCACAGGGCGCTTTTCCTGCCGCGGAAAACTTTCCGCTGATTAACAACCAGGAACGTGAACAGATTGGTGTGCGCTATAAAGACCTGGGCCAGGATGAAGCAATTGCGCTGGGACATCAGCTGGTACAGGGCGAGATAAAGGATGCGCGAGTCGATCACTGGCAACAGTTTTTTACTCAGCACCCCGAGGGCATTCTGTACTGTTTTCGCGGCGGCATGCGCTCGAAAATTTCCCAGCAATGGATTTACCAACGTACTGGTAAAATATTTCCACGGGTCAAAGGCGGCTACAAGGCGATGCGCCGTTTTCTTATCGACCAGCTGGAAACCAGTTGTGAACTTGTTCAGCCGGTCATGCTGGGCGGGCGAACCGGCATCGGCAAAACCCTGTTACTGGATAAGCTGAATCGATGCATTGATCTGGAAGGCCTGTTTCATCATCGCGGTTCGGTGTTTGGTAAACATGTTACGCCACAGCCATCGCAAATTGATATTGAAAATCAGTTATCCATCGAGTTTCTAAAACACCGTCATCAGCAACATACTCACCTGCTACTGGAAGACGAAGCCGCCAATATCGGCTCTCGGCGGATCCCGGAAGTGCTGTTTGAACGAATGAAACAGGCACCACTGGTGCTGTTAAAGGCCAGTATTGATGAACGGGTAGAGATTACCTTCGCTGAATATATCGACGATGCACTGGCTGAACATCAGCAACATTATGGCGAACAACAGGGTTTTGATATCTGGTCGGATCAGCTCAATAGCTGCTTTGATAAAATCCAGCGCCGCCTGGGTGGCGTGCGTTATGCAACCTTTAAAAAACTGCTGCATGATGCCTTACTGTTACATCATGAACACAACGACCCTTCATTGCACCGGCAATGGATTAAACGTCTGCTGGTGGATTACTATGACCCGATGTACGACTTTCAGCTGAGCAAGAAAATGCAGCGCGTGGTATTCGAGGGTGATCGGCACGAGGTAATGGCATTTATCCGCGACAACTACCGGATTGATTAATCTGCTGACACGCTGACTCGATTATTTTCCAATACAGAAGCTGGAAAAAATACGCCCCAGTAAATCATCGGAGGTGAACTCGCCGGTGATTTCATTGAGCTGCTGTTGCGCCATGCGCAGCTCTTCTGCCATCAGTTCACCGGCATGTAATTCGATTAAGTTATAGCGCGCGGCCTGCAAATGCTGCTCCGCCTGCTGCAATGCTTCGATGTGTCGGCGCCGCGCCATAAAGCTGCCTTCATTGCGTTGCTCATATCCCATACACTGCTTCAGATGGCGGGTAAGCAATTCCATGCCTTCGCCGGTTTTTGCGCTCAGGGCAATATCGGTTTGCTGTTCTGTGTCAATAATCTCTGCACCGCGCCCCGACAGATCGATTTTATTAAACACCCGCGTCGTGCCGATATGTTTGGGTAACTTTTCTTCGATCTGCAAATGATCCTGCTGACGGTTAGTGTCATCCACCAGCAACACGATACGATCGGCCTGTTCTATGGCCTGCCAGGCACGGCGAATCCCTTCCTGTTCAACCGGGTCATCACTGTCGCGTAAACCGGCGGTATCAATCACATGCAATGGCAGTCCATCTATCTGGATGTGTTCGCGTAATACATCACGGGTGGTGCCGGGTATATCGGTGACAATGGCTGAATCCCGTCCTGCCAGTTTATTCAGCAGGCTGGATTTCCCTGCATTGGGTCGCCCGGCAATGACCAGGGTCATGCCTTCGCGTAACAGACAACCCTGTTGCGCTGAACTGAATACGCGTTGCAGTGCCTGTTCTATGCGAGCCAGTTTCGCTTCTACTTTGCCGTCACTGAGAAAATCGATTTCCTCTTCGGGAAAATCCAGCGAGGCTTCCACATACAGGCGCAACTCAATTAACTGTTCCACCAGTGCATGAATGTTCTGCGAAAACTCCCCCTGCATGGACCGCACCGCGGCCCTGGCCGCTTCAGCGGATTCAGCTTCAATCAGATCCGCCACCGCTTCTGCCTGTGCCAGATCCATTTTGTCATTGAGAAACGCCTGTTCACTGAACTCACCGGCTCTGGCCGGTCGTGCACCCAGTTCCAGCACCCGCTGCAATAGCATATCCAGTACCACCGGGCCACCATGGGCCTGCAGCTCAAGAACATCTTCACCAGTAAAGGAATTGGGTTTCTGAAAAAACAGCGCAATGCCGCTGTCGATGACCTGCTGCTGCTTATCCACAAAGGCCAGATAATCTGCACGGCGAAGCCGCGGTGTCTGTTGCAGAATCTGTTCGGCAATCTGCAGACTTTGCGGGCCGGAGACACGCACTATGCCAACCCCGCCCCGCCCGGGGGCGGTGGCAACGGCGGCAATGGTGTCGGTTTGATATTCGCTCATGTGGGGATAGCCACGATATTTCCGTGGCCACATCGAAACGGGTTATTTAGCCGCTTCAATACGTTTGGTGATAATCCATTGCTGTGCAATAGACAGGGTATTATTAACCACCCAGTAGAGTACCAGCCCTGCGGGGAAGAACAGGAAGAACACGGTAAACACCAACGGCATAAACTGGAAGATTTTCTGCTGCATGGGATCTACCGGTGCCGGGTTCAGTTTCTGTTGAATATACATGGTGGCACCCATCAGTACCGGCAGAATAAAATAGGGATCCTGCTCCGACAGGTTCTGAATCCACAAGGCAAAGGGTGCATTACGCATTTCCACCGATTCCAGCAGTACCCAGTAGAGTGCAATAAACACCGGAATCTGAATTAATATAGGTAAACAGCCACCCAGCGGATTAATTTTTTCTTCCTTGTACATTTTCATCATTTCCGCTGACATGCGCTGGCGGTCATCACCGTAACGCTCTTTCAGGGTTTGCAGACGCGGCGTGATCTTGCGCATCCTGGCCATGGATTTATAACCGACTTCCGACAGCTTATAAAACACCGCTTTTACCGTAATGGTAAGAAAAATTATCGCCCAGCCCCAGTTATCGAACAGGTTATGGAAGAACTGCAGTAACCAGAACAGTGGTTTGGCCAGAATCGTCAGTATGCCGTAATCAACGGTCAGCTCCAGGCCCGGTGCAATCTCTTTCAGGCGATCCTGTAATTTCGGCCCAACCACCAGCTGGCTTTTAAACTGCGCTGGCTGATCACTGCTGGCAGTGAGTGCCGGTGAACGCATACCCAGAATATAGCGATTACTGGTTGGATGTGAGGTGTAGGTAAAATTACTCTGTTGCTGGTCCGGTACCCAGGCAGAGAGAAAATAATGCTCGATCATGGCAATCCAGCCACCGGTCATATCGGACTTAAACGTTTCCTCACTGATGTCATCAAAATCCAGTTTTTCATATTTGATTTCATCGTTATAAACCACGCCACCGACATAGGTTGGAATCATCATTGAGTCGCGACTCTGCTGTGATCGCACCAGCTGGCGGTATTCCGAACCCGCCCAGTTATCGGCTTCAACAATGTGCTCCACATCAATCACATAACTGTCGCGCCTGAAGGTATAGATTTTACGTACATTAACCCCTTCATTATTCCAGCTCAGCTCGACCTGCAGTGTGTCGGTGCCTTCCTGTAAACGGTATTCTGTTCGCGCGGCACGGTAGATATCTTTATGGTTGGGGGCTGCATGGGCTGCTGACACCAGACCGGATTGCGCTGTGTGATACTTACTTTCTTCGTTGGAAAGCATGCGGAACGGCTTATCCATTTCATCCGCGCTTTTCTGGTACTTGCGTAAATCCAGCTGATAGATGGTGCCGCCCTGGGTGTCGATATACAGATCCAGCACATCGGTTACCACATGCACCGCCTGTTGACGGTTGACCGCATCGGCAACCGGCAGTTCCTCATTCCGGGTTTGCGGCACATCTGCTGGTGGCAGCGCTGAAATTTCTGCATCACTCACCGTGGACTGTACCTGCTCTGCACTGGCCGTCTGCTGAACTGGTTGTCGGCCATAATCCTTCTGCCATTCCTGATAAAGTAAAAACAGCGTAAAAAAGAAGGCGAGGTAAAGCAGAGGGCGTTGGTTTTCCATGGTGATGGGCTTCTTATCCGGTTACTTTCGTTTAGTGATGGTGTTTACAGTCAGTTTTATGCTGATCCGATTCGGGCAGGGGGTCGTAACCACCCTCATGCCAGGGGTGGCAACGCGAAATACGCTTTACTGCCATCCAGCCACCCCGCAATATACCAAATCGCCCCAGTGCTTCAACTGCATAACTGGAACAGCTCGGGGTATAACGGCAATGTGGCGGTAAATAGGGGCTGATAGCATACTGATAGACGCGTATTATTCCGATAAGGATTTTGCGCATTGTTTCTGTAACCTGTTCCAGTGCGCCTGCAAGGACTGCACTATTTGCTGGTTTTCCGCATGTTTGGTGGGCGGTTTAGCCATCACCACCAGGTCAATCGCAGGCAAGCTGTGTGCTGTCAGGCGAAAACTTTCCCGTACCAGTCGCTTGATGCGGTTTCTGTCCACAGCGCGCTTTGCGTGTTTTTTGGATATGGCCAGGCCCAGGCGCGCAAACTCCAGCTCATTATTCACCGCCAGAATCGTAAACAGCCGATCGGATGAACGTATCGGCTGTTTGAATACCCGACTAAATTCTGCTGGCTTAAGCAAACGGGCATGCTCAGGAAAGCTGAATCCTGAACATGCCCTGTTATCTGTCATCAAAAAGCACAGCGAATGTCAATTATGCAGATAAACGTGCTCTGCCTTTGGCACGACGTGCTTTTAATACTTTGCGGCCACCGACAGTTGCACTGCGAGCACGGAAACCATGGGTACGTGCGCGCTTGATACGGCTTGGTTGAAAGGTTCTTTTCATGGGTGTAGACCTTAAAATTATCTTGAAAAAACGGCCATGTATTCTAATCGCAGCCTCGCGCTTAGTCAAAGGCTATTGACTGATTTTTACCCACATACAGCGTATTATTTCGCCGCTTTGACCGAGCTGATCGCAAATCGCCTGTATGCATCACAATTTCAGGCGCTACTGGCGCCAACCCGGTGCGGGTCGAGCCCTGCTCTGTCGCAAGTTGGCCTAATAAAGATTGGGCTTGGCGCTGGACTTTGCTACTCTGTCCACGTTTGGCGTCAATTGGCTCAATAGTGGTTTCCCGCATCCGCGTTGCGGGTTAAAATCACCGATTACCTTTCAGCTATAAATTGCCTGTAATGACTTTCTATTCACACCCGCCTGTTTCAATACATAAGCAGCGGTGAGCTGGTCTGCGCAGAATGATATTTTAAAAGATGGACTGGGGATTAATTCGTGTCGACAGCTTTGTGGGATCAGTGTTTACAGCGCCTTGAACAGGAGCTTTCTGACCAGCAACTCAATACCTGGATTCGACCTTTGCAAACCGAAGAATCGAATGACCAGCTGTATCTGTTCGCCCCGAATAGTTTCGTTAAAGACTGGGTAAAACAACACTTTTTACAACAAATAACCACAATATGTCAGCAGATAGATACAAATAGAGTCATTTCTGTAAGGCTGGATATTGGCAGCAAAAAAGCAAAACCTGCTGACGCAGCCAGCCCGGCCATACCGCTTCATCAGTCTGCGTCCACCGCCTCGGCACCCCCTTCATTTCCCCAGCCCCCCAGAAACGAACAGCTGGAACACCATCTGAATACCGGCCATACCTTTGATAATTTTGTTGAAGGCAAGAGCAATCAACTGGCCAAGGCGGCTTCATTGCAGGTGGTTGAAAACCCGGCCGGGTCCTATAATCCGTTGTTTCTATACGGCGGGGTGGGTCTGGGAAAAACCCACCTGATGCATGCGGTGGGCAACCAGATTTTGCACAACAACCCGACGGCGCGCATTGTTTACCTGCATTCCGAGCGCTTTGTTTCACACATGATCAAGGCGCTACAGCACAATACCATCGATGAATTCAAACAGTTTTATCGCTCACTCGATGTGCTGCTGATCGACGATATTCAGTTTTTTGCCGGTAAGGAGCGCTCCCAGGAAGAATTTTTCCACACCTTCAACGCATTGCTGGAAGGCGGTAGACAGATTATCCTTACCTGTGATCGTTACCCCAAGGAAATCGATGGTCTGGAAGAACGCCTCAAGTCCCGTTTTGGCTGGGGCTTACCGGTGTGTATTGAACCACCTGAACTGGAAACCCGGGTTGCCATTCTGCACAAGAAGGCCGAGGAATTTGGCATTGATCTGCCCAATGAGGTGGCTTTTTTCGTCGCCAAACGTATCCGTTCCAATATTCGTGAACTGGAAGGTTCATTGCGCCGCATTATGGCCACGGCCAAATTTACCGGTAAACCGATCAACCTGGAGTTTGCCAAGGACACCTTACGTGACCTGATTGCACTGCATGACAGACTGGTTACGATTGAGAATATTCAGAAAACGGTGGCTGAGTATTTCAAGATCCGTATTTCCGATCTGCATTCCAATAGCCGCAGTCGATCTATTACCCGACCACGGCAGGTTGCCATGGCCCTGTCCAAGGAATTGACCAACCACAGCCTGCCTGAAATCGGCAGCGCGTTTGGCGGACGCGACCATACCACGGTACTGCATGGTTGCCGCAAGATTGCGGAGCTAAGAGAATCGGACTCGAAAATCGATGAAGATTACATGAACCTGTTGCGTATTTTGAGCAACTAGGGCAAAAAACATGGCTGGCTAACAAGCTGTGGATAAACTCTGTATGTAGAGGTGGATAAACCGCAAGTCCAAAGTTATCCACAATCTGTCTACAGCTTAAAGGGTGTTAATCCAAGTGTTGTTAGAGCCATAAAAGATAGTATAAGATATTGAAATTATTAGATATTATTAAGTTATCCACAAATATGGGCGGACTTAATAACTATTACTAAATATATACATATATATAATTATTAGGAACATCAATGAAAATCAAAATCCAGCGGGATGATCTCTTAAATCCACTTCAACAGGTGATAGGTGCAGTTGAGAAAAGGCAGACATTACCGGCTCTGGCGAATGTATTGATCAAAACACAGGATAATCACATTACCCTGACCGCAACTGATCTTGAAATTGAACTGGTCTCCACGGTTAATCAGATGATGGATGAAGCGGGTGAAATTACCCTGCCGGCGAAGAAACTGCTGGATATCTGTAAAGCTCTGCCCGCCGATGCCGAACTGAGTATCGCTGTGAGCGGGGATAGAGCCATTGTTCAGTCTGGGCGCAGCCGTTTCAGCCTGGCCACCCTGCCCGCTGCAGACTTTCCTGCACTGGATGATATCAGCAGCGTGTATGAATTCAGCGTTACCCAGTCATTGCTAAAAACACTGATTGATCGCACCTCGTTTGCCATGGCACAGCAGGATGTTCGCTATTATCTCAATGGCCTGATGCTGGAGGTGGCGAGTGGCGTGTTGCGTGCGGTCGCTACCGATGGCCACCGACTGTCTTTCTGTGAAAAAAGTATTGATGCAGACCTGGCAGATAACAAGCAGGTCATTATTCCACGCAAAGGCGTCAGTGAGTTACAACGACTGCTGTCCGACAGCGACGAGCCGGTTAAAATCATTCTGGGTAATAACCATATCCAGTGCATTCTGGCCAATCAGCGATTCACCTCCAAATTGATCGACGGGCGTTTCCCGGATTATAAACGGGTGATGCCCGAGGACTCCGGCAATAATATGGTGGTTAACCGTGAGGCAATGAAGCAGGCGCTGGTGCGGGCTTCTATCCTGTCAAACGAGAAATACCGCGGCATTCGGATGATTATGCAGGACAATCTGTTAAAACTGCAGGCTCAGAATCCGGATCAGGAACAGGCGGACGTTGAAATTGAAATCCATTACGATGGCCAGCCGATTGAAATGGGCATCAATGTTAATTACATGATCGACGTACTGAATACCTCGACCCAGGAAACCGTGCAGGGTTTTATCAAGGATGCCAATAGCAGCTGCCTGCTGGTGTTTCCGGACGAAGCCGAGGCCAAATACGTTATTATGCCCATGCGTTTGTAAGCACCGGGTATCCAGCTTCTTTTCTTATGAGCCTACAAAGGCTTGAAATTAGCTCTTTCAGGAACCTTCATTCAGCTACTCTGGAGCTGGATGAAGGCCTGAATATTATTACCGGCGAGAACGCAGCGGGAAAAACCAGCCTGCTGGAAGCCATTTTTTATCTCAGCTATGGCCGCTCTTTTCGCAGTACAAATAGCCGTCAACTTATCCAGACTGACCAGCCCTGCTTCCGTCTTATTGCTTTGCTCAATGATCAGGCTAAAGATCAACAGCATCGTATCGGTATTGAACGACAGCCAGATCAGCAACTTCTCCGGGTCAACAAGCAACCGCTCAGGCGTATGTCTGAACTCGCCAGTCTGTTGCCCGTACTGGTGTTGCACCCGGATAGTCATCAGCTGATTTCCGCTGGCCCCGAATTTCGACGTCAGTTTATAGACTGGGGTGTGTTCCACGTGGAACATCAATTTATCCATCACTGGAAAAGCTATAAAACCGCGTTGAGCCAACGTAATGCCGCATTGCGATCTGCACAGCCTGCCAGGCTATGTAATCTATGGAATAATGAGCTGGTCAGCAGTGCACAGCAGATTGAACAACAACGCCTGCTCTATCTGGAGAAATTGCACCCTGTCATAGAAACCTTATCTGCCCAGTTGTTTCCAGGCTATGTGATTGAGCTGCAGTACAGGCGAGGCTGGCCATCGGATATCGGCTTTGATGAATATTTGCAACGCAATCTGCAAAAAGACAGGGAAAAGGGATTTACCCAGTCCGGACCTCACCGTGCAGATGTTCGCATACTGGTGAACGGCCTGTCGGCACAGACCTCAATTTCACGAGGGCAACAGAAAGTACTGGTAGCTCTGCTTAAAATTGCCCAGCTGAGAGTATTCAGTCAGAATTCTGCTACACCGTGTATTTTGCTGTATGACGACCTGCCTGCAGAACTTGATCAGAACAATCAGAACAAGATCATGCAGATTCTATCGGGACTGAATATCCAGCTGGTGATCAGTGCAATTGAGGCACAGCAGATCGACTGTAGTGGCTGGCCACGCTATAAAGTGTTCCACGTGGAACAGGGTGAAATAATACAGAAAAAGCTGGCGGCTGAATGACAAAAAGCGGCTTTAAATCACCTATGATAAGCAGATTTAAGTTATAATAAATCGTTCATTTTTCAGGGGATTTTTATGAGCGAAGCCAACGCTTACGATTCAAAGAGTATCAAGGTTTTAAAAGGCTTGGAGGCGGTTAGAAAACGCCCGGGTATGTACATTGGTAATACGGATGATGGTACCGGCCTGCACCATATGGTGTTTGAAGTTGTAGATAACTCGATTGATGAAGCACTGGCTGGCCACTGTACGGAAATCAATGTACAGATTCATAATGACCTGTCGGTGTCAGTGAGTGATAACGGCCGTGGTATTCCGGTGGATATCCATGAGGGAGAAGGCGTTTCCGCTGCAGAAGTCATTATGACCGTGCTGCACGCCGGCGGTAAGTTTGACGATAATTCATACAAGGTATCCGGTGGCCTGCACGGCGTAGGCGTGTCTGTGGTAAATGCGTTATCGGACAGGCTGAAACTCACCATCCACCGTGACGGCAGCATTCATCAGCAGGAATATTCCCATGGTGAAGCGGTTAGCCCAATGGAGGTGGTGGGTGAAACCACTAGCACCGGTACCGAACTGCGTTTCTGGGCATCGGAATCCACCTTTAGTAATATCGAATACCATTACGACATACTGGCAAAACGACTGCGAGAACTGTCGTTTCTGAATTCCGGTGTGCGCATTGTGCTCACCGATAAGCGCAATGATAAGCAGGATGTATTTGAATACCAGGGCGGTATCAGCGCCTTTGTTCAACACCTGAATAAAAACAAGACCCCACTGCATGAAAAAGTGCTGCATTTCCAGTCGGAAAAAGACGGCATTGGGGTAGAAATTTCCATGCAGTGGAACGACTCCTACCAGGAAAATATCTTCTGCTTTACCAACAACATTCCACAGCGTGACGGTGGTACTCACCTGGCGGGCTTCCGTGGCGCACTGACCCGCAGCCTTAACCAGTATATGGAAAAGGAAGGGGTTGCCAAGAAGCACAAGGTTAGCACCACCGGTGATGATGCCCGTGAAGGCCTGACCGCGGTGCTGTCGGTTAAGGTGCCGGATCCCAAATTCTCTTCACAAACCAAGGACAAGCTGGTTTCATCGGAAGTGAAAACCGTTGTTGAGCAGGTGATGAGCGAGAAATTCCAGGAATTTCTGATAGAGAATCCGGCGGATGTACGCGCCATTACCGCCAAGATCATTGACGCCGCCCGTGCCCGTGAAGCGGCACGTAAAGCCCGTGAGATGACACGACGCAAAGGTGCGTTAGATATTGCCGGCCTGCCAGGTAAACTGGCTGATTGCCAGGAAAAAGACCCGGCCTTATCCGAACTCTACCTGGTGGAGGGTGACTCAGCGGGCGGTTCAGCCAAACAGGGCCGTGACCGTAAAACCCAGGCGATTCTGCCCCTCAAGGGTAAAATCCTTAATGTTGAAAAAGCCCGTTTTGACAAGATGCTGGGGTCTGCCGAGGTGGGAACACTGATTACGGCGCTGGGCTGTGGCATTGGTAAGGATGAATACAACCCGGATAAAATGCGTTATCACCGTGTGATTATTATGACGGACGCCGACGTCGACGGCTCGCATATCCGTACCCTGCTGCTGACCTTTTTCTATCGCCAGGTACCGGAACTGATTGAGCGGGGTTATATTTATATTGCTCAACCACCGTTGTACAAGGTGAAAAAAGGTAAACAGGAACGCTACGTTAAGGATGACGCGGAACTGACCAGTTACCTGTTGCAGCTGTCATTGTCCAATGCCCAGCTGTACGTACAGAAAGACACACCAGCTATCTCCGAGGGCGCTCTGGAAGAGCTGGTGAAATCCTATATCTCGGTGCAGAACGTCATTGGGCGACTCGCCCGCCGCTACGATATCGACATACTGTCGCAGATTCCCAAGATGCCGGTACTGGCGGTCGAGGACCTGAAAAATATTGATAAAACCCGTGAATATATAGATAAGTTATTGATTTTATTGAATAATTCAAAACCATCTGGGGTCGAGTACAGTGCTGAGGCACGGTTGCTGGATGATGCGACCTATCCACAACTGGAAATTACCAAGGTGGTCCATGGCCTGGATCACCTGACCTGTTTCAATGCAGAGTTCTTTGAAGGGCCGGAGTACCAGTTGATGGCCAATCTGTTTCAGAAGGTGGATGGTCTGTTTGCTGAAGGAGCGTATATACAGCGTGGCGAAAAGACCCAGTCGGTGAGTGATATTGCGGATGTAAAGAACTGGTTGTTTGAAGAGGCGCGTAAGGGGCTGAATGTGCAGCGCTACAAAGGTCTGGGTGAAATGAATCCGGAACAGCTGTGGGAAACCACCATGAACCCGGAAACCAGACGCATGTTACAGGTGCGTATCGAGGATGCAGTTGCAGCAGATCAGGTATTCACCACGCTGATGGGGGATCATGTTGAGCCCCGCCGCGAGTTTATTGAGCAGAATGCGCTGGCAGCGATGAATATCGATACCTGATAGTCGGCTACTGGTAAGTTATATTCTGCTCACTGTTGCGCTGTGAAGACAGGCTCTGACGGGACTGTATCATCACCAGGCGCAGTGCGTCCAGGTAGGGCACCACATCATTTTCGATCATGATATCTCTGCCCTGACGACTGTGGGCGAACTTGATGAAGGCCTTGATTTCTTTAATCTTTTCGCTCTCCGGGTTATAAGTAATATACAAAGGACGGTACAGCTTGTAGTTGCCGCTTTTGATTGATGCATAATCCGGTTGTTTGTTATCGAGGCTGAGGATTTTGACGTCCCTTAAGCGCGCACTGCTGACACCGGTGATGGCAATTGCATTGGTATCGGTTTCAACAGCCTGTTCCAGTGGCCCACTGGATTTGAACAACTGGGTTGCAGCAAACGCCTTGCTGACATCATAGAAAATCTGTGAGCGAATAGAATAGCCTACCCCGGAAATATTGCCTTTGCGCGCAAACAGATGGATTGGCGTATTGTGTCCACCCAGCTGTTTCCAGTTCCTGATTTCGCCGGTATAAATCTGCCTGACCTGTTCCAGGGAAACATTGTCCACCGGATTATCCTTGTGCACAATAATGGCCAGAGCATCCCAGGCAACCGGCTCAAACGCGGTTTGCTGCTCCAGCTCATTGCCCGGTAAATGGTATCGACAGGAACCCCCAAGATCAGCGGACTGGTTGGCGACATCACGAATACCCCTGGTTGCACCGCCACCCTGAACATTGATATCGGTGCCTTGCTGTTTTTTATAGGCCGCCGCCAGCTTGTTCATATAGGACTTTTTACTGATCCCGCAACCTACCCAGTTAAGTGTATTATCCTGAGAAAATACAGGGGTATGGCTAAAAAGCACCAGGGCTCCCGCAAGAACTGAAAAAGCAAAGGCATGCATGATATTAGGCTCCGAATAATAAGGATTATTTTTACAGAGCAACCACGATAAGGGCTTACTCAAGCTAATATATTATGCTTAAGCATAATATTATTTTGAGTATTATCAATTAGTTAGATGTTAAATGAAAAAACATCAGAATAATTATATAAATCCAAATCTACGCTGTTTTTACAATAAAGACAACTGATGGCGCTGTATCTGAGACAGCCGGTCGTTTTTTGCGAATAAGTGCGTATGACACCGACACACCGTCACCTCAGACTTTCAGCCAGCGGGTTAACCCGGGCACATCTGGTGGACAGAAATAGCTGACTGCAGATAGTTTAGCAGAATAATACAGCGATTTTGCCTCAGTCGACCCTGAATTAATTATTGATAAACCGATAACGATATAGGGTAAAGTGGCGAAAGTTACCCTTGTAGAAAAACCACAGGATATAAAAAACAGAATTTATGAAACAGGCAATATTAGATATTTCAGGCTTACCAAAATTTTCACAGATAGAGATTGCCGATATAGAGCCGGCGATAGATCAGTTAATAAGCGAAAATAAACAAAAGCTGCAACAGTTATTAGGGCACAGTGATTCAATTAGCTGGCAGGAGCTAAGTGAGCAATTACAGCAGATGGACAATACCCTGTCCAGAGTCTGGTCACCGATCAGTCATATGAACTCAGTGGTGAACAGTGATGAATTAAGAAAAGCCCACGATAACTGTATTCCGAAACTGAGCGCCTATTCAACCGAGTATGCGCAGAACAGCGATTTATTCGAGGCATATAACAGCATTAAAAACAGTGATGAATTTAATCAGCTGGATCAGGCATCAAGCAAGGCAATTGAAAATACCTTGCTGCAATTTAAATTAAATGGTGTTGCACTGGATAATGAAAAAAAGCAGCAGTTCAAAAAAATAAAACAACAACTGTCGAGCCTGAAATCGAAATTTGAACAGAATGTAATGGATGCAACCCAGGCGTTCAGAATTCATATTGATGACGAATCCCAGCTTGCCGGATTGCCTGAATTTGTTCGCGAGATGGCGAGCCAGGCCGCAGCGGATGAAGATCTTAATGGCTGGTTATTCACGCTGGATGCGCCGTCGTTTATATCGGTAATGACCTATTCCGATATCAGAAAATTCAGAGAAGAAATGTACCATGCATATACCACACGGGCATCAAACAAGGGACCCAATGCAGGCGAGTTTGATAATACACAGGTGATGCAGGAAATACTCGAAGGCAGGAAGCAGATGGCAAGTCTTCTTGGCTATAATAATTACGCTGAGCTATCCATTGCAAATAAAATGGCGGAAACAACCGATCAGGTGCTGGAATTTTTAAATAAGCTGGTAGAAAAATCAAAGCCGCAAGCCGAAAAAGAATATGATGCACTGAAAAAGTTTGCCAGAAAAGAATGCGATATTATTAATCTCGAAGCCTGGGATGTTATGTATGTATCGGAAAAACTTAAACAGAAGGAATACGGCATCAGCCAGGAAGAATTAAAGCCCTACTTCCCCGCACCCAAAGTGATACAGGGTTTATTTAGCATTGTCGAAAAACTGTATGCCATCAGCATCACGGAAAAAACCGGCATCGATGTATGGCATAAGGATGTGGGTTTTTATGAAATTCATGACGAAGACGGTGAATTAAGAGGTCAGTTTTATCTTGATTTGTATGCCAGAAATAATAAACGGGGCGGTGCATGGATGGATGAGTGCATTGGGCGAATGAAATCGGGCGATACTATACAAACTCCAGTTGCCTACCTGACCTGTAATCTTACACCCCCTGTTGGAACTAAACCTGCATTGCTAACCCACGATGAAGTGACAACACTGTTTCATGAATTTGGCCATGGCCTGCAGCATATGCTGACGAAAGTAGATAATCTTTCTGTCTCTGGTATTAGCGGGGTTGAATGGGATGCAGTTGAGTTGCCCAGTCAGTTTATGGAAAACTGGTGCTGGGAAAAAGAAGGCCTGGAACTGATTTCATCTCATGTGGACACAGCTGAAGTATTACCCGAACCACTTTATCAAAAATTGCTCAAGGCAAAGAATTTTCAGTCGGCCATGTTAATGGTTCGTCAACTGGAATTTTCACTGTTTGATTTTCGTTTACACATGGAATTTGGCAGTGAAACATTTAACAGTATACAGGCGTTACTGGATGAAGTTCGCCAGCAGGTTGCAGTGATTAAGCCGCCTGCATTTAACCAGTTTCAGCACGGTTTTTCACATATCTTTGCGGGTGGTTATGCGGCGGGTTATTACAGTTATAAATGGGCAGAAGTATTATCTGCAGATGCATTTGCAAGATTTGAAGAAGAAGGCATCTTTAATCAGCACACGGGTAAAGCATTTTTACATGCCATACTGGAAACCGGTGGTTCAGAAAAAGCGATGACATTATTCCAGCGTTTTAGAGGCAGGGAGCCGGAAATTGATGCGCTACTCAAACACAGTGGACTAAGTAAAAATTAAATCAGCACGGCAATAGCCTACAAGCTCGGCATTTATCCGTGACGAGGTAGTAGGCTATCGAGGCGGTTTAATAAGTTATCTGTACAAGGCATTAAACTGGATCAATAACGGCCCTGTTTAATAATCTCTGCGGCCAGCTCCTGCTGATTTTTCTCAGCACGAAATTGCTGCCACAGTGCAGAGTCATTCTGCATACTGGTTCGCAGTGCGTTTTGCGATGCATTTTGCATACTGGCTTTATCCATACCAATCAGTACATAGAGTGCGCCATTAGGACTCATGCGGGTTTTTACAATGCGCGTGCCAACCAGGCTCTGGTTGGTAATCTGTTTGCTTACCGATGTCATCACCTTATCCACGGTTTGCTTTTCGGCTTCGCCGGTGGTTTCAACATACTGCTTAATCATATTCCGCACTTCAACCTGCATATTCTGTGCAAGCTGAACCCTTGCTGAGGTGGCTGCCATGCTTTTCATATAATCATGACCCGCCGCGGATTTTGCAGTAGAACCGACAGCGGTGAGTTCTAAACCTTCTACCGGTTGGTCACAGACCCAGCCAGGTGCCGCTGTGTCAGGCGCGTCAGGGAATACACAATCGGCAAAATCGGGCTTACTGCCACAGGCTGACAAGAATATGCTGCTGGCGAGAGCTATCAGGTAAGGTGTGAATTTCATATAGCGGAACTCCATGGAGCATTTATAGTTGATGAATAACATAACCGACCGTGTGTAGCTTGGCAATCGGTACTTGTCCTGTATAAGTATAATGTGAAGTCAGCCAGCGATTGAGCTAATCGTTGGCGAGCACACACTGATTACGGCCATTTTCCTTGGCTTTGTAGAGCGCACGATCCGCACGATCAAAAACACTGTCCAGGCTGTCGCCTTCTCTGAAACTGCTGATGCCACAGGACACGGTGATGGTAACGGCATCACCGTGATAATGAAACCCACACTCCGCAACCTGCTCACGCAAATCATTTACCAGTTGCAGGCATTCATCCTGCTGTGTACCGGGGAGTAACATCACAAATTCTTCGCCGCCGTAACGGGCCAGAAAGTCGGTATCGCGAATACGCTGCTCTAGCAATTGGGCAACGGTTTTCAGTACCTTATCACCGGCCTTGTGACCGTAGGTATCATTAACCTTCTTAAAGAAATCAATATCCCACACCACCAGACTAAGTGGATTGGAAAAACGTTTCCAGCGGGATATTTCCTCGGCAGCGCGTTGTTCATAAAAAAGCCGGTTGGGTATAGCCGTTAAGGTGTCATACCTGGCCTGACGATTTTTTTCAATCACGGTTTTTTTCAGGGCCTGGGTTTCCTGCTCAAGTGACTGCATGCGGCTTTGCATTTCAAGCACCTGTTGTCTGGAATTTTCGACACGGTTTGTCTCGTACTGTCGATAACTGATAATGTGTGAAGAAATGGTATCGAGTTTTGAATTGACCGCGGTTTTCAGGCTGGACAGTTCCACCGCCTGGTGGACATCCAGTCGGATGTCATCGACCTTTCGCGTGAAGGTCTGGTCAAAATCTGCACCACGGGTTTGCGCCTGATCAAGATGGGTGGTTTCCGATTGTAAAAACTGATCCATGACTTTGAGGCGATCAGTCACCTGTTGCAGAAAGTTTTCAAACTCGTGTTTTTCATTCTGTATATGACTACGGATTGTATTAATCAGTTGCGCAACATCCTTGAGTAACTGTTTCCAGTCGGCATTCTGTGTTTCGCTTTCAAGTCGCTGCTTCATCTGGTCTGCCAGCGGCTGAAAATCAACTGGCACAATTAATTGCTCAAGCAGACGGATTAATAACTCCTGGATCGAAGGTTGCAGAGAGTTATCACGAGCAGCATAGGCCACCGGACTGACATCAGCGGCAAGCGATAAGGAACGGTTATTGCCTGTTTGCTGGGCTTTTGCAGTCAGTTGAAGAATGGCCGATAGCTGGCTGGATACCTGACGGAGTGCAGATTCATCCCGCGCATCACGGGTAGAAATTTTAAATGCAGCGAGTTGACCATTGGCCGAATCGTCACTATCCAGTTGTTGTTCAAGTTGCAGAAGAAAATCGAGTAAACAGTTTTTATAGCCTTGCAGTGAGCTGGATGAATTATTTCCAGTCGGTTCGGCTGTTGTTTCAGCGGACGTGGCAGACGGTTTATCCTGTTTAAACAGGCGTCCGAATAACCCACCTGTGGATACTTCAGCCTGATCCTTGTCGGCGGTTTGCGCGATTAACTGTTTAAGCAGGTGGATACTGTCATTGAGTACAGTGGCTGACTGTTCATCGTCGGCACGATTTAATTGCTTGAGCAGTTTTTTGTGTGCCTTGTGAAACTTCGCTGGAAACTGCAGTGAGCTGAACAGTTGTTCAAGGGCGCTGATAATTTTTCGCTCCGCACTGGTTTGCTGTTCCTCAAACTGGCTTAGCAGGCGGGATATATCATCAACAATGGCATCCAGCTGCTGGTGATCAATACTGTGTTTTATTGCATTGCGCAGTTCGGAAAGTTGACGGTCGAGTGGTTTATGCTGCCCTTCCGCGGCCAGACTGAGCCGACCCAAGGCGCGCTTGAGGGTGTTTTCAAGTAATTCCCACTGATGTTCTTTTTGCTCAAGCAGATCAAGCTGATCGTAATACTTCTGTTTCCACTGCTCAGTTGCTTGCCCGTCACTCGGCATAATCATCTCTTTTATAAGTTGCTTTTTTCAGTTCGCTATCAGAACTACATAAATCAGCAGCGTCCTGCCTCCGGCGAAATAGCGCAGGTTCTGTACATCTTCGCTACCGGCATCCATGCTTCTCGCAAAATACCGTACGTCCTGTACATAAAAAAGGGGGCTGTAAAGCCCCCTTAAATATAGTCTGCCTGGAATAACACTACAAGTTGAATGGTTATGGTTTTGATGACTGCTCTTTTGCTATCAGGAAATCGGCAATATTGACCATTGCCTGATAGCCGCCAGCGTCACCGGCCGAAATGGTATATTTGCCGTTAACCGCGAGCATGGGCACACCGCTGACCTTATATTGCTGTCCCAGCTGAAGCGCCTGGCGAGCGCGCATTTCCACCGCGAACGAGTCGTAACTGGAAAGGAATGCCGCCTTGTCTACGCCACGCTCAGCCAGAAAATCCGCTACCGCCTCTTTGCTGAACAGGCGTTTCTTGTCGATATGCATCGCTCTAAAAATGGCACTATGGTGGTTTTCAGCTTCGCCCATACTCTGCAGCGTATAATAGGTACGGGTGTGCACCATCCAGCGCGGGTTCAGAGGCGATGGCATGCGTATAAACTGTACATTGTTCGGCAGGGTTTTTTTCCATTTTTCCAGGGTGGGCTCAAAGCTGAAACAATGTGGGCAGCCATACCAGAAGAATTCAAGCACCTCGATTTTGTCGCCGCTTTGTGTGTTTACCGGCTGTTCAAGTTGCTGGTAATCCTTGCCCTGTACATAATTTTGCGCAACCGACAGGCCGGGTAATAAAAGCAGGATGGCCAGCAGGCTCAGGCGTTTCAGAAAATACATAGAATGACTCCTTAATGATGTTGTTATATGACCAGCCACTCGCAAGAAGATTTCACGGATGCTTTAAATTTGCAGGTCTTTGCGGGGTTGCTGGATTATGCCATGAGATTGTGTGCTTTGCAGAAACACAAAAGGCTGCAAATGCAGCCTTTTGATCGTTGCACTGATACAGAGAAGATTACTGCATTTGCGCAATGTAGTTGGCAACTGCGTCCATTTCTGCTGCGGACATCTTGCTGGCAACCAGTTGCATCATCCTGTTGGGGTCATTTTCACGCTTGCCCTCAGCAAACGCTTTCAGCTGGGTCAGGGTGTAGGTGGCATGCTGACCTTTTAACAGCGGGAATTTGGCCGTCGGGTTTCCTGAACCGGCAGGACCATGGCAACCCATGCAGGCTGGCAGGCCCTTGCTGGTGTCACCACCACGGTAAATCGCTTCACCCAGTGCCAGTTTGCTTTCATCAGCGGCCGCAACCGTTGGTGTCTGGCTGGCGAAGTAGGCAGATACATTGGCTACATCCTCGTCAGTTACCAGGGTCGCTGCCATGCCGCTCATTGTGGCGTCCTGACGGGCACCGCTCTTATAGTCGTTTAACTGTTTCGCCAGGTACTGTGCATGCTGACCCGCCAGCTTGGGGAACATGTCAACAACGCTGTTGCCGTCAGGCATATGACAGGCAGCACAGACAGCACCGGCAGTAGCTTCACCAGCCGCAAGGTCAGCTGCCTGGGCAGCCCCATTCAGACCAAAAGCCAGGCCCGCGATTGCAATCAGAGATTTGAAATTCATTGTTTGTTTACTCCAAACGATGTTGTGTCACCAGCCAGGCTGGCTGTTGTAATATGGGTTGTTCTGCTGGCCCAGTGGAGCATCCAGTGGAGCGAGCGGAAAAAAGTGGCGCAAGTCTACACCAGAACAGCCTTTTCAGCAATTTTGCGTGATCGTTTTTAGCCTGCGGCTGACAGTTTGATGCGCGCACAGGGCGCAAGGTGGTAGACTGCGCGCAGTATTCTGCAATTTTGTTATCAATGAGGTCGGCTTGGAACATGCGTAATTATTTTCGTCAGGCACATTTTTTAACCAGTGCCAGCCAGGCCAGTCAGTTTCCCGAGCAACAGACCATCGAGGTGGCCTTTGCCGGCCGCTCCAATGCGGGTAAATCCAGTGCAATTAATACCCTGTGCGAACAGAAAGCGCTGGCACGCATCAGTAAAACTCCCGGTCGTACCCAGCTGATCAATTTCTTCAGCCTCGATGAGCAGCGTTCACTGGTGGATCTGCCGGGCTATGGCTATGCCAAAGTGCCGGAGAAAATGCGCCGTGAGTGGCAAAAACTGATGGAAGCCTATCTGGGCAAGCGCCAGCAGCTGCGCGGCCTGGTGGTGATTATGGATATCCGTCATCCACTCAAGGATTACGACCTGCAAATGCTGGAATGGTGTGATTATATGCAGACCCCGGTGCATGTGCTGCTGACCAAGGCGGACAAGCTCAAGCGCGGTGCAGCCAGCAAGCAGCTGCTGGGTGTAAAGAAGGCGATAAGGGAAGCGGGCTACGAGGCCAGCGTGCAGGCATTTTCCGCGCTGAATAAAAGTGGCCTGGAGCAGCTGCAGCGGGTACTGAATCAATGGTTCGAGCTGGATGAAGCTGGCAGTGAGGCAGCGCTCCGCTCACCACCTGAATCGGATACACAACAGGCCTGAATTGGGCAGAGCGGGCTATGCTGCGTTACTCAGCAGGGTGGCGATAAATCGCAGACAGAAAAAACCCCGACTACCAGGGAAGTAGTCGGGGGCAATAGAGAGATTAGCTTGGGGAGGCTAATCTCAAGGTGCTCGCTCAGGGAGGTAAGCGAGCTTGCGCCGGGCTTTAGCGCAATATGAAAAAAAACTTTTGCACACTTCAAGTAAAGTTGAATTCATTCACTTGTCAAAAACAGACAGATAAATGGTGCTTGTCTATTTTGAGGGCGATGCGCCCGATTAGTTCCAGAAATTTCAATAAAACGCGGTAAAAAATCAGTTGTGTTCGCTAGCTGATTGTTATCTGGCAGGTTTTTCGCCGCCGGGCGGCGCAGCCTTAGTGCGCCTCATCCCAGTTGGCACCCATCCCTATGTCAACCAGCAGCGGAACATTCAGATCAGCGGCAGATTCCATCTGTGTATGCAGCAGCTGGCTGAGGCTGTCGGTGTGCTGCTTTGATACCTCAAACACCAGTTCATCGTGCACCTGCATAATCATCCGTGCCTCGATATCCGAGGTTTGCAGTGCCTGATGCACACTCACCATGGCGCGTTTGATAATGTCCGCTGCGGTGCCCTGCATGGGCGCATTGATGGCGGTGCGCTCCGCATACTGACGACGCTGGCCATTGCGCGAGTTGATTTCCGGCAGGTACAGGCGGCGACCGAACAGGGTTTCCACATAGCCGGTGTCATGGGCCTGCTCGCGGGTGCGTTGCATATAGTCTTTTACCCCCGGATAACGCTCGAAGTACAGGTTGATATACTCCTGTGCTTCGTAGCGCCCCACACCCAGCTGCTTTGCCAGGCCAAACGCCGACATGCCGTAAATCAGGCCGAAATTAATCGCCTTGGCGGCGCGGCGTTGCTCGTTGTCCACCTGCTCCAGCTCGGTGTCAAACACTTCGGCGGCGGTGGCACGGTGAATATCCAGCCCGTTATGGAAGGCATCCAGCAGGCCCTGGTCGCCGGACAGGTGCGCCATAATGCGCAGCTCAATCTGTGAATAGTCGGCGGCGAGAATGCAGTTACCCTGATCAGCGACAAAGGCCTGGCGGATGCGCCGGCCGATTTCCGAGCGGATCGGGATATTCTGTAAATTGGGATCACTGGAGGACATGCGCCCGGTGGCAGCGCCGGTCTGGTTATAGCTGGTATGCACGCGGCCGGTGCTCTGGTTGATCTGCAACGGCAGCTTGTCGGTGTAGGTGGATTTCAGCTTGCTCAGGCCACGGTGCTCAAGAATCAGCCGTGGCAGCTCAAAGCCGTCTTCGGCCAGTTCCTGCAGTACGTCCTCGGCGGTGGAAGGCTGCCCCTTGGGGGTCTTGCGTTTAACCGGCAAATCCAGCTTGTCGAAAAATATCGCCTGGATCTGTTTGGGGGAACCCAGATTGAACTCCTCTCCCGCCTCGGCACAGGCCTGCAGCTCGATTTCCGCCATGCGCTGTGCCAGTGCTTCGCTCTGCTGTGCCAGCATATCCGCATCGACTTTAACGCCGTTGCGCTCGATCTGCTGCAGAACCGGCAGCAGCGGCAACTCGATTTCCCGATACACCTTGAGCAGCGAGGGCACAGCGGCCAGTTGCAGGCTAATCTGCTGGTGCAGGCGCAGGCTGATGTCCGCATCTTCCGCGGCATAGGGTCCGGCCTGCTCCAGTTCGATCTGGTTAAAGGTCAGCTGCTTGGCGCTCTTGCCGGCAATGTCTTCAAAGTGAATGGTCTGTATATCCAGAAAGCGGCTGGCCAGGCTGTCCAGATCATGGCGTTTGCTGGAATCCAGCACATAGGACTCCAGCAGGGTGTCATCGCAGATGCCACGCAGCTGTATGCCGTGGTTTTGCAGTACATGGGCATCGTATTTCAGATTCTGTCCCAGCTTGCAGGTCTGCTCATCTTCCAGCAGTGGTTTGAGCTGACCCAGTACCTGCTGTTCACTGAGCTGTTGTGGTGCGCCTTCATAGTCATGGCCAAAAGGCACATAGGCCGCCTCGCCGGGCTTGACCGCAAATGACACGCCGACAACGCTTGCCTGCATATAATTCAGGCTGGTGGTTTCGCTATCAAACGCGAACACCTCTGCCTGCTCAAGCTTCTTCAGCCAGTCTGCCAGCGCATCTTCGCTGAGAATGGTCTGGTAATCGGTGTCTATCGGCGCATTCACCGAAGTGGCTGTCGCAGCAGTGTCGCCATCCTGATTCAGCTCCGCCAGCCAGTTTTTGAATTCAAACTCGCTGTACAGCTGTTGCAGCTGCTCGGTGTCGGCGGGTTGCAGATTCAGTTCGTCCGGGGTCTGCGCCAGTTCCACATCGCACACAATGGTGGCTAACTCATAGGACATGGGTAATTGCTGCAGGCTGTCGCGCAGGTTATCCCCGACCTTGCCCTTAATCTCATCGGCATGTTGGATAATATTGTCCAGCGTGCCGTACTGATTCAGCCATTTGACCGCGGTTTTCGGCCCCACCTTGGGCACGCCGGGAATATTGTCTGAGGTGTCACCGATCAGCGCCAGGTAATCGATAATGCGTTCGGCGGGTACGCCGAATTTTTCCTGCACTGTTTCCGGTGTGCTGATGTGGTTGTTCATGGTATTGACCAGCGTCACTTTATCCGTCACCAGTTGCGCCAGATCCTTGTCGCCGGTGGAGATCAGCACCTCGTAACCCGCATCCGCTGCCTGCTTTGCCAGGGTGCCGATGACATCATCTGCTTCCACATTGGGAATCACCAGACGCGGAAATCCCAGCGCATCCACCAGCTGGTGAATTGGCTTGATCTGCGCTCGCAGATCATCGGGCATGGGTGGGCGATGCGCCTTGTATTCTTTATATAAATCGTTACGGAAGGTTTTGCCCTTGGCATCAAATACCACCGCCATATGTTCCGGCTGGTATTCACTCACCAGTTTTTTCAGCATGCTGATCACGCCGTAAATCGCGCCGGTGGGCTGGCCACTGGATGAGGTGAGTGGTGGCAGTGCATGGAAGGCGCGGAATAAATAGGAGGAGCCGTCAACGAGAATCAGTGGTGGTTTTTTTGCCATATGCGTGAAACGATTGCCTGGTTATGCTTGTGCCTGTGATGAGTCAGGGTATTATGACACTAAAAAAACATGAGTGAAGCTTGAATGGATAAAAAACGCTATACCGAAATACGGTACGGTCATAATAATGGCAGTCATATTGATGCGGAGTTGAATCGTGAATCCTGGCGCGTATTTAAAATCATGTCGGAATTCGTCGACGGTTTTGAAACCCTGTGTCATATCAAACCGGCGGTGAGTATTTTCGGTTCGGCACGTATCGGACGCGATAGTCCGCATTATCAGCAGGCGATGGAAGCCGCACGATTATTATCCGACTCCGGCTTCAGTGTTATTTCCGGCGGCGGCCCCGGCATTATGGAAGCCGCCAATCGAGGTTGTGCCGAAGGTGATTCGGTGAGTGTGGGGCTGAATATTGAATTGCCAAAGGAACAGATTCCGAATAAATATCAGGATGTGAGTATTTATTTCAGTCACTTCTTTACCCGCAAGGTGATGTTTGTAAAATATGCGGCGGCCTATGTGGTGTGCCCCGGCGGTTTTGGCACACTGGATGAGCTGGCTGAAATGTTGACCCTGACGCAAACCGGTAAGACGCCGCAGATTCCGGTGATATTAATGAACCGTGCATTCTGGCAACCGCTGCTGGACTGGTTTAAAGATACATTGTGCGCACAGAATATGATTCGTGAAGAAGACCTGGGCTTATTTGAAGTGGTGGACACTGCAGAAGAAGTGCATCGTGCGATTACTGAATACTATGCGCACCGCGATGTTGAACCCACCCGTGAAGAAATGGATAAGCTGCTGCGGCTGTAAATGCGCGGTGAATAAAACAATAATGACGATGATGCATGTTTTGAACAAAACCACCCCCCATCGCGACAGCTGATTATGTGCATACTTGGGGTTAGAATTCGCCCATGACAGGCAATCTGAGCGGACAACTGGAAAATCTGGCAAATCGAATGGAGCAGTTTATCGACTGGAGCGGTCGAGTGGTATCCTGGTGTGTACTGGGCATGGTATTGCTGACCTTTCTGGTGGTGGTGTTGCGCTATGTATTTGATACTGGCTGGATTGCCCTGCAGGAATCGGTTTCCTATCTGCATTCACTCGTGTTTTTACTGGGCGCGGCCTACACCCTGAAACACGATGCCCATGTGCGTGTGGATATTTTCTATTCCCGTTTCAGTGAACGCACAAAAGCCTGGGTGGAGCTGCTGGGGCATCTGTTTATTCTAATACCGGTGATGCTGTTTATAGTCTGGATCAGCTGGCCCTATATCAGCGATGCCTGGTCAGTCAAAGAATCCTCCCGTGATGCCGGTGGCCTGCCTGGTGTGTATCTATTAAAAAGCCTGATTTTGCTGATGGCGGGATTACTGATTATTCAGGCACTGGTGCTGGTGATGCGCGCCGCTTTGAAACTTGGCGGGAGAACACACGGCTAATGGACGTCATGGCAATCGGCCTGTTTCTGTGTGTGTTTGTATTTCTGCTCAGCGGGTTTCCGGTGGCCTTTACCCTCGCCGGTACCGCCCTGCTGTTTGCCGCAATCGGCACCTACACCGGCACCTTTGATGTGGCCTTTGTGGAGGCGCTGCCCAATCGCCTGTACGGCATTATGATCAACCAGGTGTTGCTCGCGGTGCCGCTGTTTGTGTTTATGGGGGTGATGCTGGAGCGCTCTAAGATCGCTGAAAATCTGCTGGAAACCATGGCGCAGTTATTCGGCAGCCTGCGTGGTGGCATCGGCATTTCGGTGGTGCTGGTGGGTATGTTGCTGGCGGCGAGCACCGGCATAGTTGGCGCGACGGTGGTGACCATGGGACTGCTCTCCCTGCCCACCATGTTAAAGCGTGGTTATGATCCGGCCATTGCCTGCGGCACGGTCTGCGCCTCCGGCACACTGGGGCAGATTATTCCGCCGTCAATTATTCTGGTGCTGCTGGGGGATGTGTTGTCCTCAGCCTATCAGCAGGCACAGCTGGATATGGGGATTTTCAGCCCGGAAACCCTGTCGGTGGGTGACCTGTTTGTGGGCGCGCTGATTCCCGGCTTATTACTGGTGCTGTTATATATTGTCTATCTGTCACTGGTCAGCTGGCTTAAGCCTGATGCTATGCCAGCCATGCCGGAACAGTCTGCAGAAGATAAACAACAGCTGCTGGGTCGTGTACTGGTCGAGCTAGTGCCGCCGCTGTTGCTGATTTTTCTGGTGCTGGGTTCAATTATTGCCGGTGTCGCCACGCCCACTGAAGCCGCGGCACTGGGGGCAGTGGGTTCGATGTTGCTGGCGTTTTATCGCAAGCAGTTGCGACTGAGCATTATGCAGCAGGTGATGCAGGAAACCACGCGCATTAGCAGCATGGTGTTTATGATTCTGATCGGTGCTTCGATTTTCTCACTGGTGTTTCGCGGTTTTGAAGGCGATGAGCTGGTGCAGTCATTTTTAAGTGATCTGCCCGGCGGAATGTATGGTGCCTTGTTACTGGTGATGCTGGTAATGTTTTTACTGGGTTTTGTGCTCGACTTTATTGAAATTACCTTTGTGGTGATTCCCATCGTCGGGCCGATACTGCTGGCAATGGGGGTAGACCCGGTGTGGCTGGGCATTCTGATTGCGATTAATCTGCAAACCTCGTTTTTAACACCGCCCTTCGGCTTCTCGTTATTTTATCTGCGCGGTGTGGCCGCGGACAGTATTCGCACCATTGAAATCTATAAAGGGGTGATGCCGTTTATTCTGATTCAGTTGCTGGTGATGGCAATGCTGGTCATCTGGCCAGCGCTGACCACCTGGCTGCCGGGTGTATTGCAGTAATCGCCTGAACAGATAATTGATAAAACGTATGCGTCATAAAGTTTGCAGTAGCGCCGTAAATAAAAAACCGTCAGGACAGCACCATGAAAATGTACACACTAAAAATATTCAAGTTCACAGCACTCTGCCTGTCACTACCATTGCTTGCCAGCCTGTCGTCCTGTGGAGGTGAAGAAACAAGCCTCGCGGCTGGTGGTCGGTCCGGCCAAGGATTTGCTGGCGCCGAATAATTCACAGTATCAGCAGGGGTTTGTGGTGCAGGTGACGGATAATGAAGGTAACCCGGCACCCGCCACCATCGTCAGTGTGGAGATGGTGCCGGTGCGCTATTTCAAGGGGCAGTATCAGGGTTTTGATAGCAGTGGCGATGGCGATCCGGATGAGTGGCGGATGGTGTACAGTGCCAGTTGCGAGGCGGAAGATGTTAACCACAATGGGGTGCTGGACCCGGGTGAAGACATCAATGGTAACGGCACTTTGCAACCCACCAACCAGGCCACGCTGGCACAGCACCCCAGTGAAACCCCGACTTTTAATCTCGGAACCGGGCAAATTATCACCGATGATTCCGGCTTCGGCTTTTTCAGTGTGACCTACCCGGTTTCCCAGGCAGTGTGGTCACGCATGCGGATTACGGTGTCGGCTAATGTGCAGGGCACCGAAGATCGGGAGCAGTATGAATTTACCCTGTTTGTTGCGGAAAATGACATCAGTAATTTTCCCGAGGCACCCCCTGGCGGCACAGGCAGTCCCTATGGTACTGTCGCCAGTTGCAGTTCGCCCTTATAGGTTTTAAACAAGCGTTGCTTAATTAAACCCTGTTAACGACTTTGTAGATAAGACAGTTCAGATATTTCAGTCCACTGCGAAACCTGATCGCGGTAGGCGATAAATGACTCATACACCTTCTGGCTGATTTTATCCTTGCTGGCGATGTCTGCCACCACATCATCTGACAGGGATTTCAGTGTCTTCAGTGCATCCTCTGGCAGTCTCAGTACTTCCACCTTGTGTTTGTTTTTCAGGGTTTGCAGCGCCTGATGATTCTGTGTGGTGTAGTCGGCCAGCATCTGCTGATTCACCACCTTGCAGGCATTCAGCACAATGCTTTGCAGTTCATCGGGTAAGGCGTCCAGTGCCTGTTTATTGACCATGGCTTCGAGTGTGGTGCCTGGTTCATGCCAGCCGGGATAGTAATAATATTTTGCCGCTTTGTGTAGCCCAAACGCCAGGTCGTTATACGGGCCGACCCATTCGCTGGCATCTATCGTACCGGATTTAAGCGAGGTGAAAATTTCTCCGCCAGGCAAACTCACCGGCGTGCCACCGGCACGTTTCAGGACTTCACCGCCGAGACCCGGGATGCGCATTTTCAAGCCCTTGAGGTCATCCACTGAATTGATTTTTTTATTGAACCAGCCCGCCATCTGCACACCGGTATTGCCGCCAGCGGCGGGCACCAGACCAAAGGGCGCATACACTTCCTGCCACAGTTCCATGCCGCCGCCGGAATACAGCCAGCCATTCATTTCCTGCGCGGTTAAGCCAAATGGTACGGCAGAGAAAAACTGCGCAGCCTCGCTTTTGCCCTTCCAGTAATAGGCTGCACCATGCCCCATCTGTACTGTACCGCGGGACACTGCATCGAATACTTCAAATGCCGGCACTACTTCGCCTGCGCCATACACCTTAACCTGTAATCGACCACCGGACATCTGCGTGATCAGCGCTGCCAGTTCATTGGCACTGGTGCCCAGGCCGGGGAAATTCTTTGGCCAGGTGGTGACCATCTTCCATTTAATCGCTGATTTGGCACTGGCCTGCAGCGGGCTGGTAGTCGTTAGCAGCAGGCCGGAGGCTGCCAGGGATTTAATCAGATGACGTCGTTTCATAATATGTCCGTAGTTTTAATTGATCAGACTGGCTGGATAAAGCATTTAATGTTTCGTGGCACAGGGGTGCCGATGGTTAAATGTAGTTGTGATGCAAAATAAAAATTAAAGTAAATCCTGTGTTACGGGGTGGCTGTTGATAACAGTTGATCGATAAACTACAGCTGCCGCAGGTAGTCTGCCACATCCCGTGCCGGTAACGGCCGACTGAATAAATAGCCCTGCATGTGGCAGATATTCAGGTCACGAAGATACTCACAATCTTTTGTAGATTCAACTCCTTCTGCCACCAGACGAATATTTTGTGATTCGCAGAAGGAAACAAAGCCTTTTAACAGGCCTTCGGTGTCAGCAGAATTCAGTGCCTGTTTAACCAGCTGCGGATCAATTTTCATTACCTGTACGGCACACTCCACCAGGAAGCTCAGCGAATTGAGTGAACGGCCGAAGTCATCAATGCACAGTTTGAATTGCAAATCCTGTAACTGATGAAGTACATCCCGTTGTTCGTTATTGATGTGTTTGAAATTGGATTCAGAAAATTCCAGACAGACCTGCTGATGATCGAGTGCATACTTCTGGCATTTTTCCAGCAGCACATCGGGTAAATCCGCATCCAGTTGAGACTGATACAGGTTGATGCTGATACAGGGAATATGCAAGCCCTTGTTTAACCAGTGACGATACTGGCGCAGTGCCTGTTCAATCACATAGATGCCAATCGCGCCAATAAAACCGGACTGCTCGCTGCCGGGTAAAAATTGCTGTGGAAGAATATAACCCTGTTGCGGGTGATTCCAGCGAATCAGTGCTTCCATGGAATCCAGCTGTTGTGTATCGGTATTGATTTGCGGCAGATAAAACAGCTCAAGCTGATTCTGACGCAGCGCCTGGTGCAGACTGGCCTCGGCATGCAGTAACAGGCTGGCACGATTATTCATCTCATCAGAGGTGAGCTCAAAATGATTGCCCGGTACCTGTTGTGCTGTGCTTAGTGCAGCAGCGGCCTGGTTCAGCAGGCTTTGTGCATCTTCACCATCTTGCGGGAAAATACTGATACCCATGGACAGGTTAAGCTCGATATTGTGTTTTGGTGTCTGATAGTCTTCCGCCAGTGTCGACATCAGTTTCTGTACAACAATGCCGATTTGCTGAATATCGTTCAGGTCTTCCACCAGCACGGCAAAATCATCGGAAAGAAAATGACTCAGGGTGTCACTGTCGCGGGTATTGTATTGCAGGCGTTTGGCAATTGCTTTAAGCAGGGTGTCGCCTACATCGTAACCATAGGTTTTATTGATTTGTGAGAAATTATCAAAGTCGATCAGTATCAGACCCAGGTGGGTTTTATTGCGCATGGCGCGGTCGATGGCTTTGCTCAGGCGATCCAGAAACAGTGATTTATTCGGCAGATGAGTCAGTTCTACATAATGAATTTCATTGTCGAAATTAAGCAGGTTGCTGTTTTTGGGCGACAGTATCACCACATAACTGGTGGCGTCACTGGCATTATTCTGTATGCGATTAATACTCACATCCAGTGGCCGACTCTGCCCGCCCTTGAGCCGGTGCCAGATCTCACCTTTCCACTGATTGTCTTTATCCAGTGCATCAAGTACCTGCTGATTTAACAGGGTTTGATGCTGCTCTGCGAGAATAATTTCCGGCGCCTGATCAAGTATTTCATTTTGCGGGAAGCCGGTGATCTGACTAAAGGCATGATTCACCGAGACCACCTGGTTATTATTGTTCACCAACATCACCGCATCGGTTGCATAGTCGAACATTTTCGAGGCAACCAGTACCTGGTTCTCCGCTTCCTTGCTGGCGGTAACATCATTAATTATGGAATAGCACAGCGTGCGTTCATCAATTTCCATTAAACCGTCACGTACTTCGACAAAACGTATTTCGCCATTCGCCAGGCGCTGTGGGCAGCTGTAGAAGCCGAGGTTTTGCTCGCGGGTTTGTTGAATCAGTGTATTAAGTGTGTCACGGGACAGTATATTGATCTTGCCAAGGTCCATGCCCTGTAGTTGTTCAATGCTGTAGCCATAAAAGTTTGCAGCAGCCGGGTTTGCATCTTCAATAATAAATTTATCCGGGTTAACAACAAGCTTGATCGCCATATTGGATTCAAACATCTGGCGGTAGCGGTATTCAGAACGTCTTAACGCTTCTTCGGCTTTCTTGCGAGCACTGATATTGCGTAACACAAACTGGTATACATCTTCATTGCCGTAATTCAGTTTATGCGCATTGATTTCAAGCTGTAACAGATTGCCATTACGATTCGTTAACTCATGCTCATAAAGTGCATGGTTGTGGATTTCAAGCTCGGTAATTTTAGCCTGGGTAAGATGGTTATCATCTGCATGATCCAGATCCAGTATGGTCATGGAGAGCAGTGCTTCACGACTATAACCCAGAGAGTGCAGTGCATTTTGATTGGCATCGGTAATATTCAGCGTATTGGGCGAGACGATAATAATCGCATCATTCGCATGTTCGAACAACGAACGGTACTTTAATTCGGAGTTAATCAGAATAGTGGTAGATTTTTTTGCCTCTGTATTGTCATACAGCAGCATGTGTAAACACAGGCGGCCATCAAGAGTAATTTTCTGTGCATAGCCGGCGATATCAACCGGTTCATGGTTTCGGTTGAACAGGCGGGTTTCAAACTCACCGCCGCCCGCTTCTATAATCTGCTTCAGTCGATTCTGGAATTTTCCCAGGTAATCAGGGTCCAGATGCAGGCTCAGACGCATGCGTGAAAATTCGGTTTGCGAGTAGCCGAGCAAACTGTGCATGGCCTGATTAGAACGCACCGGCATCAGATTGACATAATCCAGAAACAGTACCGGACAGGGCAGTTCATTAAACAGGCTGGTGTAGCGTGCTTCCTGTTGTCGGTTGAGTTGTTCGATTTCTCTGAGTTCGGTTACATTACGACATAAGCCGATAATACCGATAATATTGCCACGCTGATCACGGCAGGGAATTTTCCTGCACTGATAATATTTCGTCTCATGTTCGGTTTTCAGCGTGCTGTCCCATTGAATGGTTTCGGCGTGCTGTAAAATGCGCTGATCATCGTGGGACAGTCTGTTTGCGTCACGCAGGCTAAACAGATCAAAATCACTAAAGCCGATAACCTGTTGATTCTGTAAGCCCAGTATCTGTGCTGCCAGTGGACTGATAATTCTGTAGATACCTTTATGATCTTTCAGAAACAGGCCATCGTATTCTTCCTGCAACAGGTTTTCAAACATCAGTGCAGGCAGGTTATTGCTGTTAACCATAAATTCCGTGAACAACAGAATCGAGCGAATAAATGCGAACAGACCGATCAGGGTAATGGCAAAGGCAATGCCGCTGAAAAAGTAATACAGAATATAGTGGCTATCAAGCGGTGCCAGTGCATGGGTGATTTGCGAGCCGACAAACATCCACAATAGACCCAGGCTCACCGCGAGTGCAGAAATTAACAGGTGCAGCAGTTCACGATCCCTGGTGAGTGGCATGTGCAGTTTCATAAATGCTTTAACGGATCATATGTGATTCAGAGATACCCTGGACAGGCTGCAAATTGGCGTAGCTGAGTACCAGCCATTTGCTGCCGACGTTGTGAAAATTAACCTCCACCCGTGCACTTTGCCCCTGCCCTTCATAGTTGAGCACTGTGCCCTCGCCGAATTTCTGGTGCATCACCAGTTGGCCGATACTGAAACCGCTGTCATTGCCCATCGCCGACTGTTTAAATGCGGTCTGACGAGTATAGTCGCTATAGCCCTGGCGCTGACTCAAATGTGCACGGGGACGAATTTCCTCGATGTACTGTGAGGGAATCTCGCCGATAAAGCTGGATGGCATGGGATAGATTTCCTTGCCATAGAGGCGGCGTTGTTCGGCATAACTCAGCACCAGTTGATCCCGCGCGCGGGTAATGCCCACATAACACAGGCGACGCTCTTCCTGCAGACGGCCTTCTTCCTCGGTGCTACGCTGGTGCGGGAACAGGCCCTCTTCCATGCCCACCATAAACACCAGCGGGAATTCGAGACCCTTGGCACTGTGCAGGGTCATCAGCTGGACACAGTCTTCCCAGACTTCGGCCTGACCTTCACCGGCTTCCAGTGCGGCATGGGTAAGGAAGGCGGTGAGGTTGTCCAGTTCATTATTCTCATCCTGCTCAAAGGTGTAGCCTTTGGCGGCGCTGACCAGCTCTTCCAGGTTTTCCACGCGGGCTTCGGCCTTTTCGCCTTTTTCCTTGCCATAGTGATCAATCAGCCCCGAGGCATGAATCACGTGTTCGGTCTGTTCATGTAAATCCAGCTCACGGCTGTCGGCGTCGAGTGAACTGATCAGATCGATAAAGCCCTGCAGTGCGCCGCGGGCTCGGGCAGTCAGGCCGCCGCTTTTAATCAGTTCAAGCGAAGCCTGCCACATGGATACATCCGCCAGCCGCGCCGCATCGCGGATAGTATCGACGGTTTTACCGCCGATGCCGCGGGTCGGCTGATTCACCACCCGCTCGAATGACGGATCATCGTTGCGGTTGTTGATCAGTCGCAGATAGCCCAGTGCATCCTTGATCTCGGCGCGCTCGAAGAAGCGCAGGCCACCATACACCCGATAGGGAATGCCCTGCGCCATCAGCTGTTCCTCGAACACCCGTGACTGTGCATTGGAGCGATACAGAATCGCCACATCGGCGCGCTCATGACCCTCGCTGACGTATTCGACAATGCGGTCAATCACATAACGCGCTTCTTCCTGTTCATTAAAGGCGGCATACAGTTGAATCGGGCTACCATCCTCGCCCTGGGTCCACAGGTTTTTGCCCATGCGCTCTTCGTTATGCGCAATCAGGCCATTGGCGGCATTGAGGATATTGGCGGTGGAGCGGTAATTCTGTTCCAGACGAATCACCAGGGTGTCGGGAAAATCGTGCCTGAAGGTGAGGATGTTTTCCACCCGCGCGCCACGCCAGCCGTAAATCGCCTGATCATCGTCCCCCACCACAAACAGCTGCGCACCGCGGCCGTTTTTTTCTGCCGCCAGCAGGCGGATCCAGGCATATTGAATGGTATTGGTGTCCTGGAACTCGTCCACCAGAATGTGCTGAAAACGGCGGCGGTAATGATTTCGCAGTTCCTCGTTATCACGAATCAGTTCCAGGCTGCGCAGCAGCAGCTCGGCAAAATCGATCACCCCGGCGCGCTTGCAGGCGGCCTCGTAGGCGGCATAGATGCTTACCAGTTGCTGACGAATCGGGTCTGCGCCCGCATCCACGTGCTGCGGGCGCAGACCTTCATCCTTACGCCCATTGATAAAGCCCTGAATCTGCCGTGGCACCCAGCGGGCTTCGTCCAGTTCCAGCGCCTTGAGCACCCGTTTGATCATGCGGAACTGGTCATCGGAGTCCAGAATCTGGAAATGCTGCGGCAGGTCGGCCTCTTTCCAGTGTGCGCGCAACAGGCGGTGGGCAATGCCGTGAAAGGTGCCCACCCACATGCCGCTGGGGGATACCCCCTGCAGTCGTTCCACCCGGGCGCGCATCTCGCTGGCGGCCTTGTTGGTAAAGGTCACCGCCATCAGGCCGAAGGGCGAGACCCCTTCCACCTGAATCAGCCAGGCCATGCGGTGCACCAGCACACGGGTTTTGCCACTGCCGGCACCGGCCAGCACCAGCATCGGCCCGGGCGGCGCAGTGACCGCTTCGCGCTGGTGATCGTTTAAGTCATCGAGTATATGAGAAACATCCATGGCGGGCATTTTAACCCAGAAAGAGCCGTTGGACAGAGCTAAGCGTACAAATCACTCTTATTGCGTGACTCAGCCTGTGGATGAGTGGGTTTAAGCGATAAGCCGTAAACTGGGGATCATGTTATAGTTTGCGGCAAAATCCCCCGGGTGATTCTGCTTAACCATGAAACGATTGATCAAGTGGCTGTTTATTGTGACCTTTCTGCTGGGTCTGTTGCTGGGCATACTGGCGGTGTCCAGCCTGGATGAGTATCCGCTGGTGACGGCGCCGCGGGTGCTGGAAGCGCAGCAGCTGGCGCGGGTTAAACAGCTGATGCAGCAAAACAATCCGCAACGGCTGCAGGCGGGTGAGCTGGCACAGACACAGATGAGTCAGCAGGATCTTAATCTCAGCCTCAACTATCTAACACAAAAATTGCCGGCCCCCCTGTTGCGCGACCTCGCCACTCGACTGAAACTGTTCGATAACAGCGCCTATTTTCAGTTGAGCCTGCCATTGTCAACGCTGCTGCTTGATGGCTACCTGAATCTGAGCGGCAGTTTTGATGTGATCGATACGGCCGATGGCCAGCAGTATGGATTGAGCGATCTGCGGCTGGGCGGAATCAGCCTGCCTGCCGCTTTGACGCAGTCGATCAGCCAGCAGCTGCATCAGCAATTGCAGCAACGTCTGCCTGAATATGCACTGCTCAGGCAGTCGTTGCAGCGTATCGAGATAGAACCGCAGCAACTCAGGCTACACTATGTGGTGAGTCGCAAGGTCACCGAGCAGCTGAAAACACAGCTCAGTTCGCGAGTGGTATCCGCCGAATTTAAACAGGCACTGCTGGCGCAGTCGACACAACTGCAAAATCGCCTGGCTAAAGCCCCAGCCAGATTAAGGCTGGAGGCGGTATTGCAGCCAATGTTTGCACTGGCCGCGCAGAGAAGCCAGCAGGCCAGCCCGGTGGTTGAAAACCGTGCGGTGTTTGTTGCACTGGCAGCTTATATGCTGAATCGTGATATACCCGGTCTGCCGGCTGGGCAAAGTGCATTGCCGACGCGCGCAAAAAAAATCGCAAAAAAAATCTATGTACAGGGGCGACATGATCTGAGCGCGCACCTGATTATTTCCGCCGCGATTACCAGTCTGGCAGATTCAAAACTGGCAGCGCTGATTGGTCTGGATAAGGAAGTGGACGATTCAGTGGGCGGTAGCGGTTTCAGCTTTGCCGACCTGGCAGCGGATTATGCCGGAATACGCCTGGCAGAAGCGGCAACCGCGAGTCGTGCTGATGCGCTGCGCGTACAGCAGCTGCTTGGCCAGCCACATTCGGTGACATGGTATATGCCTGATATAAAGGCGTTGCCCCAGGCGATGACTGACACGGAATTCACACAGCGTTATCAGCACACAGAAAGCGAACACTACCAGCAGACGCTGGCATTAATTAATCACAATATCAATCAACTGGCACTGTATCGCGGAGAATAAGCATGCGACTGTTGACACTGGCCTGTCTGTTTCTAATTCACACAACATTGCTGGCGGCCGAATTGCGCATTGCCAGTGCGGCCAACTTTTACCCAACCCTGTCAAAAATTGTACAAGCCTTCAGTGTCGAAACCGGTGATGAGATCAGCATTATTCGTGGCTCGACCGGTAAACTGTATGCACAGATTGTTCGCGGTGCGCCCTATGATGTGTTTTTTTCCGCCGACAGCGCCCGCGCAGATAAACTGGTAGAGCAAGGTTACAGTTTTAATAATAGCAGCCAGGTATATGCCATCGGACAACTGGCCTTATGGGCACCACAGGCACAAAGTGTGCAACAGTTAAATGCATTACTGCACAGCGGCAACTTTAATAAACTGTCGATCGCTAATCCGAAAACCGCACCCTATGGACAGGCGGCAGTCGAAGCTCTGCAGTCGATGGGGCTGTATGAAAAAGTAAAGCATAAACTGGTGTACGGTGAAAATATTTCACAGACATTGCAGTTCGTTGAGTCGGGCGCAGCGGAGCTGGGTTTTGTTGCGCGCTCCCATGTTAATGATCAGCTGTTTTTTGCAATAGACACGCAATTGCATCAGCCGGTGACGCAAAAAATGCTGATACTGAAACAGACTAAACAGCCCGCGCTGGCACAACGTTTTTTTGAGTTTTTACAAACACCGGCAATCACAGAAATTATTAAACAGGATGGTTATCAGCTGTAATGGAATGGGCGCCGATACTGATCACGCTGAAACTCGCGGCCATCACCACGCTGATATTATTAGTGCTGGGCACACCGCTGGCCTGGTGGTTGTCACAGAGCCAGCATCGTTTCAAGGTGATTATTGAATCGGTGGTGGCCCTGCCACTGGTGTTGCCGCCCACCGTGCTGGGTTTTTATCTGTTAATTGCCCTGAGTCCGCAGGGCTTTATTGGTGAGTTCTGGTCGCTGTTCAGCGACAGCACACTCACCTTCAGTTTTAGTGGCCTGGTGATCGGTTCGGTGATTTATTCCATGCCGTTTGTGGTGCAGCCATTGCAGGCCAGTTTTGAAACCGTGGGCCGGCCCCTGCAACAGGCGGCCTGGTCGCTGGGTGCCAGTCGGCTGGATACCTTCCGGCATATTGTGTTGCCATTATCCTCACGAGGGTTTCTGGTGGCAATTACCCTGGGCTTTGCACACACGGTGGGTGAGTTCGGCGTGGTGCTGATGATTGGCGGCAATATACCGGAAGTAACCCAGGTGTTGTCGATTGTGATCTATGACCATGTGGAAGTACTGGAGTACCAACAGGCTCATGCCTATGCTGCCGGCTTGCTCACCTTTTCATTCCTGGTGCTGTTAATCACCTATTCGTTGAATAAAAAATTCAGGGTCAGGCTGTAATGAAGATGCTACAAATTTTTTATCAGGCGCATTTTAATCAATTCAAGTTGCAGGTAGATTGTAGTATTCCCTCGCAGGGCATTAGCGTGCTGTTCGGTGAGTCCGGTTCGGGCAAGTCCAGTTTACTTAATTTAATCGCAGGGCTGGATGGCAGTGATAGCGGTGAGCAACATAAACTGCATGTAGAAAAGGCGCGCTTCAGCTTAAACAACACCGTTTATGATGACACGACACAGGAAATTAATCTTAAACCCTGGCAACGCAAAATTGCCTATGTGTTTCAGGATAACCGGCTGTTTCCACATATGACAGTGCTGCAGAATATCCAGTTTGGTTACAACCGACGCAATAGCACACTGGATCAGCAGGCATTAATCAAGCAGTTTAAAATTAACGATTTACTGCAACACTATCCGCAGCAGTTATCCGGTGGACAGAAGCAACGGGTGAGCATGGTGCGTGCACTGCTCTCCAACCCCGATTTATTGATTATGGATGAACCGCTGGCCGCGCTGGATTATAACTCGCGTCAGCAACTGCTGCCCTATATCGAATCGATTCACCAGCAACTGACCATACCGGTGCTCTATGTCAGCCATGATATAAAGGAAGTGCTGCGACTGGCGGATTATATTGTGTTGATGCAGAACGGTAAAAATATTGCCCAGGGTGAACTGGCAGAACTGTGTGTAAGTCAGCCACTACTGACCCGCGCCGAAGGCCCGAGTTTTATCCTGCAGGGTGATGTCAGTGCATTGTTGGTCGATGAAGGTTTATTACAGATGCAGTGCGAAGGTCATGAGCTGTTAATTGCAGCGCCACCAGCTAAATCAGACGATAAACAGCCGGTAAAAATCGGCGACAGTTTGCGCGTATTGCTCTATGCCAAAGATGTCAGTCTGTGTCTGTCGCCAGCAGATAACAGCAGCATACTCAATGTAGTGCCGGTGCGCATAGAAGAAATAAAACAGCAGGCTAGTGGCAAGCAGCTGCTGTTATGTGCACTGGGACAGCAGCGCCTGCTGGCTACGATCAGTCAGCGTTCCTGTAATACTTTACAGCTTGAGGTGGGTAAACAGTTGTATGCACAGTTTAAAGCCACGGCGATGATTAAATAATGCGTGGGCTTACAGCCGTTTTATTGCTACTTATGCTCGGTACATTACAGGTGCTGGCAGCGCAGAATAATCAAGCAGTGAATTCAATTTATACAAGTGATGCGCAATGGCAAAAAATCAGGGATGAAAACGGCATTCAGGTTTACAGCATTGATGTGCCGGAGTCGGCGATTGTTAAGGCACGTGCAGTTGCGGTTATCAATGCGCCATTGCAAAACATTCAGCAGCGGGTGGATAAGCTGTCGCAGCGTCCGCAGTGGGTACCCTATTTAAAGCATTCAAAAATTATTGAAAAAATATCGCCAGCAGAGCACATTGAATACAGTCTGTTTTCCGCGCCCTGGCCCGCCTCGAATCGTGATTTTGTCTATCGGGTGCAACGTTCGCAGCAACAGCTCGATAATCATCTACAGCTGAGTTACCGTATGCAGTCGGTGACTCATGACGCGATGCCATTGCAGCCGGGTTTGATTCGTGGCGACATATTTTCCAGCGAATATCGACTGACGCCGATCAATGCGCAGCAGACACGGGTTGAGTTGATCTATCATGCCGATCCCAGAGGCTGGCTGCCCAACTGGATTGTGAATATTATCCAGCGCGCGTTTCCTTTCAGAATGATGCGCAACCTCAAGCAGCAACTGGAACAGGCTTCGAGCGAAGATTAAACCTGCGCCTGAAATAAGCCAGCTATCAGGGAATCTGTCCGGCCTGTAACAACTTACCATAGAGTATGGAGGGCGATATCCAGATCAGGTTATCATCGAATTCATCCCCGGCAATCTCACGACGCTGGGCGGCATAATAAAAGCGGTCATTGCCAATTGGGTAGGCGGATAAACCACAGCTGCTGGCCAGAGTGCCACCCTCACCGGCGTTCTCGTTTTCGGTGGCACTGTTGCCGCGGCTGTTTGTGCCCATGGAAAAAATCACCGCGACCACATTATCAGCAATAATATCAGCGGCAGCCGTGCCACCAGTACAGGCGGCGTCGAGATTGTGGCAGATCCGCAGATCGGGCGTGGCATTGGTGATGCCGACATTCGCATCGCGCAGCTGATTGCTGACCACAAAATCATCGTTGCCATCACCATCTGCATCGCTATCAGTCACGCTGTAGCGATAAGGGCGTCCCCAGGGATCGAGCAGCAAACCATCACAGTTGATTTCACCTTTCAGGCCGAGGCTAACCGAAGGCACAAAGCCGATTGAGCTGCTGCAGGCCGCGCCAGGGGGCTGAGGCTGGGATAGTCCGCCCTGTCCCGGCAGGGTCGGGCACGGCAGGCGGCCATTGGCAATCGCAAAACCATACAAGGCCTGCTCAACTTCCACCAGCTTGCCGCGAGCTTCCTTGATATTGGCGGTTTCAAGTTGCGCGCGCAGTGGCATAAAAGTGTAGCTGAGTAACGCTGCGAGAATCACCAATACGATCGCCATTTCAAGCAGGGTAAAGCCGTGTTGAAACTGTTTATTCATCAGGGGGTACACTCCGTCACGTTGTTCATGGCGCTGTTGATACAGAACAGTCGATCATTCTGGTTATTCACCCCGTAGTTGCCATTGTAATCATCGTTCTGGTAGTTGTTCAGATTGCTGCCTTCCAGGTAGTTGGCCAGGCTGCCCTTGCTCTGTGCCAGCGGCGGATCCGGGTCCTCGGTTTCATTGCTGCGGCGTAGCTGGTTATTGATGCGCTCACCAGAGAAAATCAGAATGGCTGCCTGGCGAGCACCGCCGTCCACCTGTGGACAGTTGCTATTGCAGACGCTGGCGGGTGTCATCGCCAGTGAGGGTGCGAAATCGCTGCCCAGCACATAAAACCAGTGATCCTTCCAGTGTTGCCACAGGGTAAACAGTTCCGGGTTCTGGTTATGCTCTAACTCACAATCTGAATCTGTTTCATTTAACAGGTTATCCTCTGCTATGCCAATAAGGCCACTGGCGGCGGGAAAAGAAAAAGCTAGCCGACCCAGATAGCCCTGGGAATCATCGCCCAGCCCGATATAGTTGTCGTCCACCCGGTAGTCACTGTTGAGATTAACCGGCGCAGGCCAGGGCAGTCGGTAATCAGCCACGCCAGCGGCGTTAAGACAGGTTGTGCGACAGCTGTTGCGATTGTTAATACAGGCAACAATCTCGGGATCGCTGCTGGCCGCCAGACGGCACGCATTGTTCGCGGCATTGCAGCCATCATAACAGGTCTGTAAGCCACCGCCTCCGCCACCAGCCGCGGTATCAATTGCCAGCGCGGCCACTTGCGCATAACCAATTAGACATTGCCCCAGCACCTGTCCCAGCTCGGCGATCTTGTCATCATACAATGCGGGCCGCGCCTTGATAGCATCGAAAATTTCCGCTGAGGTAATGGTGATAATACGGTCATTCAGGTTATTGTTATTGGTCAGGCCGGTGGCGGTGATAAAGCTGTCCACCTGATCTTCTATCGTATCACTGTCGGTCGCATTGTTAATGCCAAGAAAGCTGTCCAGGTAGTCGCCACTATCAATCAGGTCGCCGCGCTGTTTGCAGGGCAAGTCGCTCTGTGCACTGCGAGTCTGTCCCGCCAGTGGTACTCCCGGTGCAATTACCAGCGCCACTATTCGTTCTTCCGGTGTATTGCCGGCCAGCTGATTGCCGCTGGCATCATACAGTTCGAACATGCCCGGTGTGTCATCATTGGTCATAGGGGATTCAGGGCTATTGTAAAAACCGCCAGACAGGGCATACCACAGGCATTCCCCAGCACCATCACGGGGTGGCGGCATCTTCATCGTACGCCAGGGCAGGCGACCGAGACTGTTGCTGTGCTCGTTGCCACACTGTGCGCTAGTATTGCCATCGACATAATTATAAGCGCTAGCTCTTTCCGGACAGGGCAGTATGCCATGGCGACCTGGATCATTATCACGGGAGTAATAGCTCACTGCATAGCTGAGCAGCGCCTGTTTGGCGCTGGCCAGGGCTTCGCTGGTACGGTTTTCAGCCTGTACCCGGCCGCTTTCCGGCGGCGTGTTGGTCAGCAGAAACGCCGAGCCGGCCAGAATCAGTACCACGAAAAATACCAGTAAAGCTGCGCCCTGCTGATGAGCGGGGCCTGATCCTGTGATATGTGCCTGTTGATTCATACCGTTAATTGTGCCGTTTTATCAGGGTTGTGCCACACCATCGGGCGCAGGGCTGGTGGCGTTTATCTGATATGTGTCCTCAACCTTGCGATCAGAGGAATCCCATTGTTCACCGGGGCGCAATCTGAGTTTGTCGCCTTTCACCCGTAAGGGTACCGAATAGTTATCGGCTTTAAACAGGTGTTCCCGTACCTCGACACCCTTGCTCAGATGATGGGTATGCAGGGTATTTTCATCGTTGACAAAAAACACCGGTTTGCCCTGCTCGCGTATCACCACACCCTGCATTTTCAGTATGTCCGGCGCTGGCGGTTCTGGTGTAGCCTGAGCCTGCTGGTTTTTAAAGGCACCGCTGTCGCGGAGCCGATCCAGTTGCTGGCGTTCAGTCTTCGAGGTAAAAAAAGTTTGCAGCCCGCTCAACTCGGCGCTGTTGGCGGGCGTGACCCAGCACAGTAGCAGTAGATGAAAAACATAACGCAGCATCACTGTGATCTCCTGGCGTTAAGGCCGGGTTTGCTGCTGACAGGCACCTGCAGTGTGTACCAGTTTAAAACGCAGACAGTGGAAAAGTTTTGACTGGTGTTACTTTGTAGCACCGAGGCGGCTACTGTGAGATTCTTTTGTATTGCACAGCGTTCTACACTGAAAATGCCGTTGGCCCTGTTTTTTAGCTGATCTAGAAAACGATAAAGATCGCCTTCGTGTAATAACTGCATTTCCAGTGTCATGCTGGAGAAAAAGACATCAATACCGGGAAATGATTTTTTAAGTGACGCGGCATCCAGTGGTTGACGTTTTTCAATACGGTACTTCAGGTGAGGCAGCTGCAGTCGTTCAGCCGTGGTTTCAATGGCATCGACCCAGCTAAGACGATTTTCCTCGCCTATGATGTTTTTCTGTGGCAGCTCGGCATAACGGCTGGCAAATTTATCCAGTAAGGCCTTGTGCTCCACGGCGAGATAGTAACGATCCTTGGCGGCATCCAGCGTCTGCTGTTGTGCAGAGAGGTTATCGCGAGCTGTTTGCAGTGCGTTGTAGGAGATAAAAATAACCGTGCCCGCCAGCAGCAGGCAGATGATAAAAATCAGCAGTTCTTTTTGCAGCGGCTTTAAATGTGTCACAGTGGCCGACCCCGTAGCAGAATACTGATTTCAAACTGACCGTCTTTCTCGTCATTGCTCTGGCTGCCCTGTTGCGCAACCTGCAGTGTAAGCTCCGCCTCGGAGCGGGTGTCGATGGGATAACGGTTGATCTGCACCGATAACACCTCAGGCTGTTGTCTGAATGACTCCGCGAGCTGATTCAGCTGGTGTGTCGATTGCTTGTAACTGCTTTGTGACATCAGTACAAAACCCGACAGCTGTGCAAGGTGGTTAATGTTTTCGATATGGCTGTAGTCAGTTGCAGCAACGACCGGTTTATCTGCCGGTTTATCTGATAGTTCACTCTGTTGCGTGGTGCTCCAGTTAAGCTGTGTGAGATTGATATTATTAAGATCGGCATTGCCAAACATATGGCTGATCTTATTCATAAACGCCATGGGCGATATGCGGCTAGCCTGGTGTATATTATCCGATAGCAAAACCGCAGAGCGCATCATCTCCGCCTGCTTTAGCTGATCCTGTAAATGGGCAAACTGCCGCTGGTAATTATTATTGATGCCCTGGGTTTGCTGTTGCAGGGTTAGCGCCTCTTCGTCGAGCACGATGGAATCGGAAATGAAGGCAAAGGCGAACAGGGTTGCCACTAGCAGCATCAGTACACTGGCGGCATACAGTGACTTGCTGGTCAGCTGCTGATAGTAATGGTTAAACAGTGAGGCATTACCGTAATGGCCAACAGGGACAAGCTGTTTCGCGCATAGATAGGAGTAGATGCCGTTGCTGTACTCGGTTGAGCCGGTATCACAGTGCAGCGATGTTTCTATTTCCTGTAGATCATGGAAATGAAAACTGCGCAGTGCGGAGTTGCTACAGATTTTTCGTGTTGGCTCTATGTCCTGCTGTCGACAGATGACATGCACTTCAATTTTTTCATCAAAACCGATATGCCGCTGGTTGGACAGAAAGCGAATAGTTTGTTCGACTTCAATTGAAATGTATTCACCCAGTGGCGCATCATCCAGGTTAACCACCGCCGAGCGACTGTTCTCAAAGCATCCATGGCGAATAAATGTCTGACGTAAATTGCTGGGCACCTGTTGCGATACCAGCAATACATTGTCTGCATGGGTATTGAGTGCAGGAAATAACTTTGGGCTGAGTAGCGGCAGTGACCAGATGCCGGCAATGGCGGTGCCTGCCTGTTGCATGGGGGCAAGCCAGGTATGTAGAATGTCCGGATTACTGAGTACACTGTACAATACCACGTCATCACGACGCCCGCTTTTTTCACGCTCCAGAACGCGATACTGGAAAAAATCACGACTCTTGCGATATTGTCGTTCAACCAGACGTTTTACGATCGCGTTGCGATCACGTCGCCCCACATGGGGTATGCTTTCCTTAACGAAGTCCTCTTCGATCAGGTCGATCAGTATGCGTACCGGCGTATTTTCGGTGGCCTTAAGATAGCTCTGAAATTTGGCAATACCATCTTCACCGGGATTGAAGGCATAGCTGTCAATACACTGAGTCTGTTGCCAGTGAAAAACGGTAAGGCGATAACCTGAAAAATAAAATATTCTTTTCACAATACTATTGTATCTTGCTGAGTGAATCGTAAATCGGGCCGAGTACCGCTGACATAATCCATAACATAATGCCCCCCAGTACCACGGTGAGAACCGGTGACATGGCGGCCTCCATCTTGTCGACGTTTTCCCGTACTTCACGATTATAGAAGTAGCTGATATTGAGCAGCGCGTCATCCAGTGCGCCGGTATTCTCACCGACTTTCAACATACGGATAATCAGTGGCGGAAACACAGCCACCGACTTAAAACTTTCAGAAATCTGTATGCCATCGGCAATGCCTTCGCGTACATCTTTTATTGCCTGGCTTAGTACTGCATTGGATACGAGTGATTCTGATATTTTCAGGCTATCCAGCACGGTTAGCCCTGAGGCATACATCATCGCGAAATAGGTGGAAAAACGCGCCAGGTTTATTTTCAGTATCAACGGACCGAATATATACAGCTTGAGTTTAAATCGATCGATTATCATACGCACTTTGGGGTTCTTCGCCGCCAGTTGCCTGAGTATGAAATAAATTAACACCGGTGCGACCAGCAGCATATACCAGTATTGCCCAAGAAAGTTTGAAGTGGCAATCAGCGCGCGGGTGTGTAATGGTATTTCACCGCCGATCTCAAGCAAAAAAGGTATCAGTTCTGGCACTACCTGAATCATTAGAAAGATGACAACACCTGTAATTGCCGTGGTGACCAGGGCTGGATAGATCATGATTTTTTTGGTGTGGGAAATCAGTTCATCCTGCCACTTCAGGGTTTCTGCCATGTCCTTAAGTACATCCGGCAGGCGACCGCTTTCTTCACCCACCTGCACCAGGGTGACATAGACACTGTCGAAAATTTCCGGAAATTCCTGCAGTGCGCTGGAAAAGGTTTTACCGCCCTGGATCTCATCAATCAGACCCATTAATACTTCTTTCATGCGGCTGTCGGCAAGAGAATCTTTCAGGTCAGTCAGTCCGTCGAGAATACTCACGCCGGACTTGGTGAGTTGTTGCATCTGAAAGGTGAAATTAATTAAGTCCTGGCGCGTGGTGCCTTTTGATTTAAAACTGAACAGGCCGGGTTTGACTTCCCTGAAGGTGATCAGGTCCAGTCCCATGCCGCCCAGTCGCTGCTCCAGGTCGAGCAGGTTATCCGCTTCCACACTGCCGTGGCGAATCTTGCCGCTGCTATCAATCGCCTTGTATTTATAAACGTTTGCCATGGTTACAGTCGGTCGGTCAGGTCGATCACGCGGCTGACTTCGTCCAGCGTGGTGGCGCCTTCAAGTACTCGCCGAGCGGCATCATCCGCCAGGGTCTTGAAGCCGCGTTGATTAAGGTGTGCCTTGATTTTACCCAGGGTGACATGCTCGGCAATCATCTCGTCCAGCTCGCCATCAATTTTTAACACTTCAAGAATGGCGATGCGGCCTTTGTAACCAATGTCATCGCATCTATCGCAACCATTGGCGTCGTGTAATTCAAGCGGTTTACTCTCGTCCAGACCCAGCAGTTTTTTCTCGATTGACGAGGCGCTGTGGGTGGTTTTACAGTGAGGGCAAAGTTTTCGCACCAGACGCTGACCAATAATGCCGATAATATTGCCCGACATAATGTCGGCTTTGACCCCTATATCCATCAGTCGTGGAATCGAGCCAATGGCGGAATTGGTGTGCAGCGTGGAATACACCTGATGTCCGGTCATCGCAGCACGGAAAGCCATTTCGGCGGTGTCATGGTCGCGGATTTCACCCACCAGAATAATGTCCGGGTCCTGGCGCATCAGTGAACGAATACCATTGGCGAAGTCCATGCGCAGTACTTCATTGATTGAGGTCTGGCGCACCAGATCCATCGGATATTCCACCGGGTCTTCCAGGGTCATGATATTGACCTGCTCGGAGCGCACATAACCCAGCATGGAGTAGAGGGTGGTGGTTTTACCGCTGCCGGTGGGTCCGGTTACCAGCACGATGCCTTCAGGCCGCGCCATAATCAGTTTGAGTTGTGACAGGGCATCTTCATGCAAACCCAGGTCATCAATATTGACGATACCCTTGGCACGATCGAGTACACGCAGCACCACATTTTCACCGTGGGTGGTGGGTTGTGCGGAAACACGGAAGTCGATCTGGTGGCCGTGAATATTCAGGCTGATACGGCCATCCTGCGGTGCGCGGGTTTCCGCGATATTCATATTGGAGATTACTTTCAGGCGCACCACGATGGCCGACCAGTAATCCTTGTGTAGACTGCGCACCTGGCGCAGTACGCCATCAATGCGGTAACGTAAACGCAGAAAACCTTCTTCCGGTTCAAAGTGAATATCCGATGCACCCTGCTTGACCGCATCGGAAAGTATCGCATCCACCAGCCGCACCAGTGGCTGACTGTAGGCATGACCCTCCGCTTCAAGGCTGTCATAGTCAACCTCGCCGGTTTCGATTTCGTGCAGGATGCCATCAACCGATAATTCATAACCGTAAAACTGGTCGATGGCATCGCTGATCTGGCTTTCACTGGCCAGCAGTGGAACAATTTCAACGCGGTTGCCGACAATGGCGCGCAGGCGATCCAGTACGGTCAGGTTATAAATATCGGTCATCGCCACCGACAGGCTGTTTTCCACCGCATCGAAGTTGAGTGGAATAATATTGAAACGCACTGACAGTTCCTTGGGTACCAGCTTAAGCGCATCGGTATCCGGCACCACATTGGACAGGTCGATACTCTCACGTCCCAGCATCTCACCCAGTGCGTCGCGCAGTACACCTTCGGTTAAAAAGCCGAGTGAGACCAGTGCCTCACCCAGAGGCTGGGAGGTTTTTTTCTGTTCTTTCAGTGCAATGCTGACCTGGTCATTGGTGATCAGGCCCTGTGCGATCAGCTCCTCACCCAGCCGCTTCTTTTTCGCGCGCAGTGCTGAACCTAAATCGGAAATACTTTCTGCGGCTGGATTGGCCTGGCCTGGCTGGCTCATCGTATCGCCCCCTGTAAGCTGTTAATCCGCTGTTGCACCTGTGCGGCAGAAAAATTGGCGCTGGAGTTCTGCATTAATCCAAGACTGAGCTGGTAATACTGCAGCGCCTGTTGCGGCTGGTTAATGTGATCCAGACTCACTGCCAGATTAAAAGCGTAATCGGCATTGTTGCTGTCGCCAGACCAGGCACTGAAGTACGCCGACTGTGCCTGTGGCCACTGGTTTTTCCCGGCATGCACTGAACCCAGTGCAAAATACAGATGCGCCGCATCCGGCTGTTCTTTCAACATGAACTTGAGCTGGCTTTCACTGAGCGCGGCATCGCCTGAATAGTGCAGATTACTTTGATTGATACTGCTAAGGCCGGCAATCGCCAGGCTGTCCTTTGGATTGAGTTGTAACAGTGTGAGGTATTTCTGCCGTGCAACTTCATAACGCTGTTGTTTAAGCGCAATCGCGGCAAGCCCGAGGTTGGCATCACGGTTTCGGGGTTCCTGCACAAGCACCTGTTGGTACAGTGTTTCCGCCTGCTCATTCTGGCCGCGCTGAAATGCGTTATAGGCATTCATAATCAGCGGCTCGATCGGGTCTTCGCGGTGGCTCTGTTGAATATGGATTTTTGTCTCAGCAGGTTTACTGCTTACGTTGACAGCGGCTGGTCGACTGGTTTGCGCCGGGCGCGGTCTGGGCATGGCCGCTTCTGTTGAGTGGCTATGTGATGTCGTTTGTGTATTGTGTGTATGGTCTGACGTAAGCGGTTTGCTATTTGCCACTTCTGTAGGCGCTGTTTGATTGTCTGCGGTGGGCTGTGTACGCTTGCTTGCAGCAGGGGATTCGCGCAGCAGCGGCGAGCTGTTGTTTTGCGCAATATACAATTCCTGACTGGCCATCTCGGTTTTTAAATAGAAAAACAGTGCCGAGCCGCTAATTAATAACAGGATCAATGTCACCAGCAGTATGGTGCGTTTTTTCTGTGCGCGCCGCTGGTACTGATTGCTTTTGTTAATCAGTGCGCTCAGTGCGGCCTGGTTGTCGCTGCTCTGGTGTGATCGGTCAGTCTGGTTCATGCCACGGTTAACCGTGTGTGCCGCTTCAGTTGCCGAGGATTGATCTGTGTTCCGGGTTACCGCGGACGCTGCAGCCTGGCTCGCATTGTCGGCTGTTGTCGATGTGCTTAAGGCTTCACTTTGCGGAGTCTCTGCAGGGCTTTCGTCAGGGCTATCTGTGACCTCAGTGTCTGCAGTATGTGCAACGGCAAGTTCCAGCTCAACAGCTTGTTCAATGTCTATTGTGTCGCCAGTGGTTTGTTCGCCTGTGTCCCGGGTGTGCATATTCTGTGATGCATCCGGTCGAGGCGCGTAGGCGCTTTCGGGCACGGTTTCAGTCACTGCGGGATTGTCTTCGGGCGTTGTTGCCTGTGGCGTCTGTGAAATAACAGGCTGCTCTTCAACCCGGGGAAAATCGGAATCACTAATCAGCTCATTATTAATAATCTGCTTTTCGTCCAGTTCGAGTTCCAGGCTGTCTTCATCGTTTGCACGACTATTATCCTGTGCAAGTGATTCATCTGTTGAATCATCAACAGATTTTTTCTTGTCGTCCGCTGCTTTTTTCAGTGCATCAAGTAACAGGCTCATGGATTATTCAACTATTGTTCGCTGGGTGATGCGCTTTGCTCACGTTCGTCTGTTGAGCGCTTGTTGTCATTGTTGGGTAGAAACTGTTTAAACTCGGACAGGTCAGTGTTTAGACTGGCGTGATTAATAACCATTGGGCGTATAAAAATAATCAACTCGGATTTTTCACGGTTGTCATTTTTATATTTAAAGAAGTTGCCGAGAATCGGAATATCAGACAATAGAGGCACACCGGAAGAACGGTCATTAACCGTGTCCTGCATCAGCCCGCCGATGACTGCGGTATCGCCGCTGTTAATGCTGAGTATGGATTCAATTTCGCGCACCTGGATCACCGGCACCGATGAAATTACATCGGCATTTCTGAAGGCCGGGTTGGGGTCTTCTACATTATCAATCACCCGTGAAATGGTGGGGCGTATATTCAGGGTCACTACATTGTGCTCATTAATGTAGGGTGTCACCGCCATAACAAAACCAACAGGCACGGTTTTGATCTGGGTTTCAAACGAAGTTAATGAAATGGCGCTGTTTTGAGCCAGCGCGGTGTCCACCTGCATTTCAAAGTAGACAATATTATCAACCACCTTGAGAATCGCTGGCTGATTATTGATCGCCATCACCTTGGGGCTGGAAAGCACTTTTACATCACCGAACTCTTCCAGTGCGCGCAGAGCGACATTCACCTGATCACCGCCGGAGGTGTTGGTTAATGTCAGGGATGAAAACGGTGACTGAGTCAGATTGCTGCCGGTAAAATCACTGAGGATATTCAGGCCGTTATTGCCATTGGCTGCAACCACCGACCAGTCAACCCCGGTCTGGTAAGTGTCGCTGAGTTTGATCTCTGCAATAGTGGCTTCAATCATCACCTGGCGTTTTGAATTATTCAGCACCTGATCGATAAAGGTCTGAATCTGTCGATGCTTTTTATAGCTGGCGCGCACCATAATCAGGCCAGCTTCCCTGTTAACAATCACATTGCTGTTTTCATCGCTGTCCCGGCTGAGCTGGCTATCGCCACTATCATCAAGAATTTCAATAATATTGCGCGACAGGGTTTCCCAGAATGCATTATTGGATTCCAGATTGACTTCGGTCAGCGAGCTGTTGTTCTGTGAACTGCTGTTGCCGCCGCCGCTGCGGCTGCTGCCGGTACTACCGCTGCCACTGCCCTGGCCAATTTCACCCTGACCGGTGGAACCGATATTGGTGGCGACACGGATCACGCCTTTGGATTTGCGCGAGATATTGACGTAATCCACCTTGTAGGTTTCCAGATAGGGTTTATCGGCGCGCACTCGCAGGGTGTTTTTATCCAGCGAATAACGGATATCGGTTTGCTGTGCAATGCGATCGAGAATCTGTTCCAGCGTCTGGTCAATTGCGTTCAGTGTGACCTTGCCTTCAATGTCTTCATGAATATCCAGGTTAATCTTTGCATCCCGTGCCATGGAAAATAACAGATCCCTGGTGGGTGCACCGCTCACCACCACGGTATAGGTTTCCAGTCTGGGGCGCGTTTGCGGTGCTGGCAGCAGAGTGGTCTGCGTCACCGCCTGGGGAATATCTTTTGCCTGTTGTGGTACCTCGCTGATATGCCCTTTGGACTGTTCCGGTGGACGGGTCGGGCCGCAGGCCAGCAGACTCAGGCACAGGCTGACAATAGCAATAGCGGAAAATGGTGGGGTGTGTATGAAATTCAAGGTGTTGCCTCGTCTGGCTGTAGAGCAGTTTGTTGTTCTGTTTTGCGAATGTCTGCCTTGATGCCTTTAACGGTTCTCAGGTATGGCGCATTCTGTCTTATCCACGGGGCCAGCTGGCGCAGTTGCTCGGCGGCCGCTTCGCGTCCTGCATATTCGTTGTATAGTACACTGTAAACCATACGTCCCTGAATAGACGCCGGATAAATAAACAGTTTTTCACGTTCTAATGTTTCAGCAGCACGCTGCAGATACTGGTTCACCTTCTCGGTGGCCCATGCATCAATCAGGCTCAGCTGGATGGTGTAATTTTCATTGCCTGCATTTGCGATCCATTGCTCGGTGAGTGCCAGCTGTTGTTGTAAGTCCATGGGCAGTGGCGAGCTATCAGTTTGCACGGATGGTGTTTGCACGGATGGCGCACTGGCCACCGGACTTTCAGTGATGTTTGTCTGCGTTGCAGCGAATGCGCTTTGTTGTGCGTTTTCGCCAGAGTCAGTGGTCGGCTTTTGTGTCAGCGCCTCGGCAGGTTCAACGGGTGTTTGCTGTCCCGTTGTCTGCCCCGTTATCTGCGTGGCTACATCAGTGTGCTGGGTTGTATTGTCAAACAGCCCCGGCAGTAAACTGCCGAGCCAGATGGCGGTCAGAATCACCGCGATTCCCAGCAATATTTTCAGTATTGACTGACGCTGGCCAGCCTGCCCGAAATCACTGTCCTGGGCGGCCAGATCGATGTGTTTGCGATCAATATTGTGGCCGCCTTCCGAATAGGCGGCGAGTAGTGCCTTGTCGGCAAGAATATTGATGCGTCGCGTCAGGCCGCTGGATTTACGCTCGATGCGATTCGCCATTTTCTGTGAAAACAGATCCGGCCCGCAGTAACCCACGGCGCGCATGCGGAAGTTAAGGTATTCATAGACATCATTGGGTGGAAAGGGGTCGAGATAGAAATTATGCGTGATGCGTTCCTTTAACTGGCGAATCGCCGGGTTGCGCAGTTTTTCATCCAGCTCCGGCTGGCCGAACAGCACCATCTGTAACAGCTTGTGTTCATTGGTTTCCAGGTTGCTCAGCAGGCGAATTTCTTCCAGCGTCTCTATCGGCATGCTTTGCGCTTCTTCGACAAACACCACCACCTGCTTGTTGTGCGCGTGGCGCGCCAGCAGATAATTCTGCAGTGTCTGCATCACTTCCAGCTTGCTTGATTCCGGGGTGATGTCCAGTTTCAGTTCAAAGGCAATCACGTGCAGAATATTATCCGGTGACAGGCTGGGGTTAGCGATATAAACCACCTCCACCGAATCATCCAGCTCCACCTCCAGCATGCGGCACAGCATGGTCTTGCCGGAGCCGACTTCGCCCACCACCTTGATAATGCCTTCGCCGGACATAATCGCGTATTTCAACGCCTGCAGCGCCGCACCGCGCTTGTTGCCCGGGTAGAACATGCTGGTGTCAGGGGTGATTTTGAATGGCTGGCGTTGCAGGCCGAAATGATTCAGGTACATGCTTCACCCGTAGGGCTGTGATGGTTGTTATTTCTGTTCATGTTTCTGCATCCGGCTATACAGTGTGGTGCGATTAATCTGCAGTGCGCGCGCCACCTTGCTCAGGTTGCCGTTATACAGCTGCATCGCCTGCTGTATAACAAAATCTTCCAGCGCCTGTAGTTTGTCATTTAAATTCAGCTCGCCATTGGCCAGCTCCTGCTGAATCAGCTGGCTGCTGAACTGGTCTGCCTGAGAGTGGGTGTGGCTTCCATGATCGAGCAGTTGCGGTTCGAATTCTTCCTGCAGTTGTTGCGCGGTGACTGTCTGTCCGGGATAGCGGGTGCACAGGCGAATCACGATATTGCGCAGTTCGCGTACATTGCCGGGAAAATCGTAGCCCAGCCACTGTTGTCTGGCCGGTGCATCCAGTGCAATGGGCTGCAGTGATTCGGCATAGAAATTCATAAAATGCTGGAGTAGCAGCAGGCTGTCCTGCATGCGCTCACGCACCGGTGGTACATGAATTTTCAGAATGCTCAGGCGGTGAAACAGGTCGGCGCGAAAATGCCCCGCAGCCACTTCCTGTTGCAGGGTTTTATTGGTGGCGGCGATAATTCGCGCACGGGATTGCAGGCAGCGGGTTTCGCCCACGCGGTAAAACTCACCGCTTTCCAGCACACGCAGTAACTTGGCTTGCAGGTCATAGGCCATTTCACCGATTTCATCGAGAAACAGCGTACCTTCACCTGCTTCTTCAAAAAAGCCACGGCGGGATTTGTCGGCGCCGGTAAAGGCGCCTTTGGCATGACCAAACAGCTGTGCTTCCAGCAACTCCGGTGCAATCGCCGCACAGTTAATGGTTAAGCAGGGCTGCCCGGCGCGACGGCTGGTCTGGTGCAGCGCCCTTGCCACCAGTTCCTTGCCGGTGCCGGATTCCCCTTCCACCAGCACCGGGAAATCGGCATTGGCAAACTGGCTGATCTGCTCACGCAGGGTGTGAATCGCGCTGCTCTCGCCGATAATGGCGGAGTCACCGCTTTGCGGCGCGCGTCGACTTTCCACCTGACTGAGCATCAGGTGATGTTTGAGCCGCGCCTGTAACAGGGCGGTTTCGGTCGGTTTGGGAATGAAATCAACCGCACCCAGGGTCAGTGCATGGTGCATATTGGCCTCGTTGCTCTGGCCGGACAGCACCAGAATTTTAATCTGCGAATCATGAGCCAGCAGGTCCTCAATCAGCGCAAAGCCTTCAGTCGCTTCATGGGGTTGTGGGGGCAGGCCCAGATCCACCAGCGCCAGCTGCGGTGTATGCGCCAGCCTGTTGAGCAGCGCCCTGACCTCGGCTCGGGATTCAGCGGTGTAAACCTGGTAATCTTTTTGCAAAATAAACCCCAGGCTATCTGTGATCAGAGGGTCATCATCAACAAGCAGTAACGTGGATTTTTGCATATTTGGTCAGTTTCGCCTGGCGCGCGTCACTCGCCGATTTAATTGAACCTGAATCCGAGGCTTAACCGCAGTGCCTGGCACAAACTCCTGATTACACAGCGGATCAAAAAATGCCCGCTTAACCGTATGGGTGAAGCTAAGATTTTTTGAAACCCCTGTGAAACCAATATCTTGCACCATGCCTCCACGTTTAAACTACGGATTCAGGTTGCCCTTAACAGGGCGTATTATTGCAGATTTTTTAGACGTAATTCACAATTTAGTCAATAATTAATGCACGCTAATTATTGTAGTACATAAATAAGCCCTTTTAACCAATTGAAAATAAAGATTAAATGCTCAGTATTATTCTCTACCAGCCGGAAATTCCTCCCAATACCGGCAATATTATTCGCCTCTGCGCCAACACCGCCAGTCAGCTGCATTTAATCGAGCCGCTGGGATTTGAGCTGGAAGATAAAAAGCTGCGTCGTGCCGGGCTCGACTATGCCGAATTTGCCTCGGTCAGGGTGTGGGAAAGTCTGGATGAGTGCCTGCTGGGCAATGATTTCAGGCGGGTGTTTGCCTGTTCTACCCGGGGCACGCGGCGCTACACCGAACCGCAGTATGCGGCCGGAGATGCCTTTCTGTTCGGGCCGGAGACGCGGGGCCTGCCGCTGGCGTATTTACACAACCAGCCCGCCGAGCAGGTGATTCGCATTCCTATGTGTGCCGCCAGCCGCAGTATGAATCTGTCGAATTCAGCGGCGGTGATTCTATATGAAGCCTGGCGTCAGCTGGGGTTCGACGGGGCGGTGTAATGGCGTGACGGGCTATTCCGCACGGGCTTCGCGGCCCAGCAGGTCGTGCACCGCATCCAGCGGTTTTTTGTTTTCATACAGCACGCGGTAAGTCTGCTCGATAATCGGCATCTCCACCTGATAACGCTGCGCCAGCTGCCAGGCCTCCCTGGCGGTTTTTACCCCTTCCACTGCCTGGCCGATTTCTTCACGGGCCGCTTCGATGCTCTTGCCGGCCGCCAGTGCCAGCCCCATGCGGCGGTTGCGTGACTGGTTGTCGGTGCAGGTGAGTACCAGGTCGCCAAGGCCTGCCAGCCCCATAAAGGTTTCGGCCTGAGCACCCATGCGCAGTCCCAGCTGGGTGATTTCATGCAGACCACGGGTAATCAGCGCGGCGCGGGTATTGGCACCAAACCCCAGACCATCGGCAATCCCGGCGGCAATGGCGAGTACGTTTTTGAGCGAGCCACCCAGCTCCACGCCAATCATGTCCTCCGAGGTGTAGACGCGGAAATTGCCGTAATGCAGAAAGCTGGCGACTTCTTCGGCAATGGCGTGGCTGCTGGAGGCCACGGTGACTGCGGTGGGCAGATTGCGCGCCACTTCACCGGCAAAGGTGGGGCCGGAGACCACGGCGGTGTTTTTACAGTGCGCCAGTTCTTCCGCCACCACCTGATGAACCAGTTTGCCGCTGCCCTCTTCCAGACCCTTGGTGGCCCAGACAATGTGCTTGTCGGCGCTGATATGCTGGCGATTCTGCTGTAGAAAGCCCCGTACCGCATGACTCGGGATGGCGATTAACAGGCTGTCGGCTGCTTGCAGAGTGGGAACCAGCTGATCGCTGAGCCGCAGGCCTTCAGGCAGTTCAATGCCCGGCAGATAGCGCTCATTGCGGCGGCTTTGCTGCATCCGCTGCACATGCTGCGGGTCTATGTCCCATAACACCAGGTCATGACCGGCGCGCGCCACCTGCATGGCCAGTGCGGTTCCCCAGGAACCGCCGCCGATGACTGCAATTTTTCTGTCAGACGCATCTGCCATGGGGCTTAGTGCGCGGTGTCGGTTGCGGCCTGTGCCTGTTGCTGATGCTGCATATACAGTGCATTGAAGTTAACCGGCGACAGCAGCAGTTGCGGGAAACCGCCCTTGCTCACCAGGTCGGAAATGGCTTCACGGGCATAGGGGAACAGGGTTTCCGGGCAATAGGCGCCGAGCATGCCTCCCAGCTGTTCCTGTTCAAAGCCCGCCAGCTGGAACAGGCCTGCCTGTTTCACTTCCACCAGAAATGCGGTCTTGTCCTGCTGCCTGGCGGTCACGGTGACACTCAGGGTGACTTCGTGCATATTGTTTTCCAGGCCCTTGATCTCGGTATTGAGCTGAACGTTGACTTCCGGCTTCCATTCACCGCTGAATACCGCCGGTGAATTGGGTGACTCGAATGACACATCCTTGAGGTAAATTTTTTGAATAGAGAATTGTTGCTGATTGGCTTGTTCGCTCATGTTATAAACCCGTTATTTTAAATTTTGATTAATCCAGTTAAGCAGGCTGTTTTTATCTAATGCGCCTGACACTCTAGCTATTTCCCTGCCTGCGGAGAATATCATTAATGTGGGGATGCTGCGAATCTGATAGTGCGCCGCCAGCCCCTGTTCCGCCTCGGTGTCTACCTTCAGCAGACGGGCGCGGGGCTCGACCTGTTGCGCCGCCTGTTCGAATACCGGCGCCATCATTTTGCAGGGGCCGCACCACTCGGCCCAGAAATCCACCACCAGTGGCAGCTCACTTTTTGTCAGCATGCGATCAAACATCGCCTGCGACACCGGCAGTGCTGAGGCGGTAAACAGCGGCTTGTGGCACTTGCCGCAGTTTGCCTGGCTGGCGGGCCGATTGTCAGTCACGCGGTTGAGTGCGGCACAATGTGGGCATACCAGCTGCATGACTAGCTACCTGCTATCAGCGAGTCCAGCTCGCCACGGTCGTCCATCGCGGCCAGTTCATCGTAACCGCCCACATGGGTGTCACCGATAAAAATCTGCGGCACGCTGGTGCGGCCGGCACGCTGTTCCATCTGCTGGCGGAGTTCACTGCCGTCATTAACATTCACCAGGGTGAATTCAACCTCCTTGTCGTCGAGTAACTGCTTGGCCCAGGTGCAGTATGGACAAAAAGGTGCGTAATAAACGGTGATTTCAGCTTGAGGCATAGTAACGGTTCCCGGTTGTTTACTTTTTGGAAAGCGGCAGGTTGGCGCTGGACCAGCCTATAATACCGCCGGACATATTATTGACATTCTCGAAGCCCTGCTTGCTGAGCAGGCGGCAGGCTGTATTGGAACGGTTGCCGGAACGGCAGTAGGCGAGAATCTTCCTGTTTTTATGCTTTTCGAGTTCACTGATGCGTTTGTTGAGTGCACTCACCGGTATATGAATGGCGTCACGCAGATGGCCCGAGTTGTACTCGTTGGCTTCGCGCACATCGAGTACCACGACATCGTCATCATTCAGCAGGCGCACTGCGTCATTAATACTGAGCTGGGGGATTTTATTCAGTCGAACACCGATTTCGGTCTTCAGGATAAGGGCGAGAATTACGATCATTGCGGTCACCAGAATCAGGTTGTTACCGGCAAATTCGATCATTTGGGACATGCGTTTACTCCGACACTAAAACTAATAAGCCTCTGATCATTGCTAATCAGAGGCTCGGGATTATAGCACTGGCCTTAAGGCGGCCGCTATATGTGGCTATTCTTCAAATATACGCTGCGTGCAGAACACTTCCTGCATCATGCTGATCAGGCGCAGTGTGCGGGCATCGCCTACACGGTAGTACACCCGGTTGGCGTCCTTGCGTGAGGCGAGTATGCCCTTGTCGCGTAAAATGGCCAGGTGCTGGGAGATATTGCTCTGTGAAGTCCCTACATTATCAACAATATCCTGCACACTGACTTCCTGATCCTGTAAAGTGCATAATATCTTGAGGCGTAAGGGATGTGACATAGCTTTTAATGAACGAGAGGCACGGTCTATGTCTTCTTCTCGTGTCATTAACTGGGTTTCGTATTCTACATTTGCAACCATTGTATTCCTTCCCCGGAAAATTGTATTCACTTATATTAGTAAACTATCATAAAATGATAGATACTATTTAACTGAAATTATTCAGCATATCCAGTGTTTTTTTAGGAAAAATGGCATTAGCAGATGAACCGCAGTCACGGGCGGCGGGAAAAACCATTAGTATTCAATAATATGTGTAAATCGACGCGTTTTATCCATCTGCTGTGTTTCTGCCTGCTGCTGTTGCCAGTTGCCAGTGCCAGCGCAGAGTCTGCCGATGAATACCAGTCGCGACTGGATCAGATTCGCAGCAAAATCAGCGAAGTGGTGTCCTCACTGAGCGATAACAAAAGCCGGCGCGACACACTGCGTGACGACCTGAAGAAACTGGAAGTCAAAATTGCTAAAGCGGCCCGAGCGCTGCGAAATAACCAGAGCAAACATAAAAAATCGTCACAGAATCTTGAAAAATCCCGGCAGGAGTTGAAAAAATTACAGAAAAGCCTGGAAAAGCAGAAGTCGCTGCTCGCCGCACAGATCCGTTCTGCCTACGCCATGGGTCAGCAGCCGCAACTTAAAATGCTGTTAAACCAGCAGAATCCGGCGGAAATGGGGCGTGCCATGACCTATTACAGCTACCTCAACCGGGCAAGGGGCGAGGAAATTCAGCGCTTTCTCGACAGCATTCAGCGTGAGCAGGCGCTGCAGAGCGAAATTGCCGAGGTCACCGAAGAACTGAAACGGCTGGTGATCAGCAATCGCAAAAGCAAACAGCGTCTGAGTGAGCACCGTAGTGAGCGCAAGGTGCTGCTGGTCAAACTGAATCGGGATATCGATCATCAGCAACTCACCCTGAAGGAACTGGAAAGCAGCCGTAACCGCATCGAGAACCTGCTGGAATCGCTGGGGGAGCTGCTGGCGGACATCCCCGCCGGGCCATTGAACCAAAAGCCCTTTGCCCAGCTCAAAGGGGCATTGCCCTGGCCTGCCCGTGGCGATTTCAGGGTTGGTTATGGCGGTACGCGTAGCCAGGGCGGGCTGAAATGGAACGGCGTGGTGATCAATGCTGACTATGGTACGCCGGTGCGTGCCGTGGCCAATGGCCGTGTGGTGTTTGCCGACTGGTTGCAGGGTTATGGTTTTATCATCATTATTGATCATAATGACGGCTTTATGAGTCTGTACGGTTTCGCCCAGGAGCTGTATAAAGAGGTCGGCGACTGGATAGAAGCCAGTGATGTGATTGCCAGTGTCGGGGACAGTGGCGGGCAAAGCCGATCTGGCTTATATTTTGAAATCAGAAGACAGGGCAAGCCGGTCAATCCCTCACAATGGTGTTCAAACAAAGTGCGTCATGTGGCGTTACAGGACGAGTAGGCTCCAGTTCTACCGAGTCTCAATTAACGATTACAGTCATAACCATTAATACCCGGTATTGCATACTGGCATTGGGTCTTAACAGACCGGGTATTGATCAGGAGTAGAGTATGTTTCAGGCAAGGCCGCTATACGCTGCAGTGTTTTCCCTGGTTGTTTTATCAGCTGGCGTGTTTAGTTCCGCCGTGTATGCTGATTCGCATCAGCTGGATGAAGAAATCAGTGATCAGCAAGCGGGTCTTCCGCTCGCCGAACTGCGTAACTTTTCCGATATTTTTGCGCGCATTAAATCGGATTATGTAGAGCAGGTGAGCGATGAAGAATTGCTGGAGCATGCCATTCGCGGCATGTTGTCCGGGCTCGACCCCCACTCCACCTATATGAATAAAGATGAATACAACGAACTGAAAATCGGCACCAGTGGCGAGTTCGGTGGACTGGGTATTCAGGTGGGTATGGAAAACGGCTTTGTTAAGGTAATCTCGCCAATTGATGACACACCGGCCTACCGTGCTGGCATTCAGGCGGGTGACCTGATTATTCGACTCGACCATAAACCGATAAAGGATATTTCTCTGAATGATGCAGTAAAAATCATGCGCGGTAAGCCGGGCAGCAAAATTGCGCTCAGTGTCATGCGCGAAGGTGAAGACAAGCCGCTGGAGTTTGTTATTGAGCGCGCCATTATTAAAGTGGAAAGCGTCAAAACTCATTTACTGGAGCCGGGCTTTGCCTATATTCGCTTAAGTACCTTCCAGGCAAAAACCGCGGTACAGTTGCGCGAGGCCATTAGCGAACTGGTTGAGCAGAATGGCGGTCTGTTAAACGGCATGATTCTGGATCTGCGCAATAACCCCGGCGGTGTACTGAATGCCGCAGCGGATGTGGCCGATCTGTTTATCCGTAAAGGTAAACTGGTGTACACCAAAGGCCGCAAGGAAAATTCATATTTTGAATTTAATGCCAAACCGGAAGATGTAATGAACGACAAACCCATTGTGGTGCTGATCAATGCCGGCTCTGCATCCGCATCGGAAATTGTTGCCGGTGCATTGCAGGACCATAAACGTGCGGTGATTATGGGTGAAAAATCATTCGGCAAGGGTTCAGTACAAACCATTCAGGAATTGCGCAATGGTGCAGCAGTGAAATTTACCACGGCACGCTATTACACGCCCAATGGTCGTTCAATTCAGGCTGAAGGCATAGCACCGGATATTGCGCTCAAGGACATGATGCTCACAGCGCAGGCAGATAACGGTCAGATAAAAATCAAGGAATCGGATTTGACTGGCCATCTGTTAAATGGTGAAAAGCAGGATAAGCTGCAGAAGAAAAAAACCGTCGAACAAAAACAGACCGATGAAATTGCCAGTAAACTGCGCAGTGATTATAAAGTGCATGAGGCGCTTAATCTGCTCAGGGGCATGCATATATTATCAGCGGCGCAGTCCGCTAAAATCGACAAGTCAAAGGAGTACGAATAATGCCAACCGTTCTTGTACCCCTGGCGCAAGGTTGTGAAGAGCTGGAAGCGGTCACTATCACCGATCTACTGACACGTGCAGGTGTCAAGGTGATCACTGCCGGGCTGGATGAACAGCCCGTGCATGCCTCGCGTGGTATTACCTTTATTGCCGATGTGCAGATCAGTGAAGTGGCGAATCAGTCGTTCGACATGATTGTATTGCCCGGCGGCCAGCCAGGTGCCGATCACCTGCGTGATAACGCAACGCTGCAAACGTTACTAAAACAGCATGCCGCAGATAATAAATACATCGCGGCGATCTGTGCGGCACCCAGGGTGCTGGCGCATCTTGGCTTGCTGGAAAACAGACGTGCAACCAGTTACCCCGGCGCGCTGGATGGTAATACACTGAGCAGCACGCAACTGAAAAACACAGCAATTGAAATGGATGGAAAAATCATCACTTCCCGCGGTCCTGGCACTGCAATGGATTTTGCCTTGCAGTTAATTGAACTACTCGTCGATAAAGATACACGCCAACAGGTGGAAAAAGGCCTTGTTAGATAGAGTGGCCAGAATAGATTAATGAGATAGATTGACAAGATAAGACCCGGCAAAAGCATCTATCGCAGGTGCCAGTTGTTTTTTGTGCCAGACTCAAACATCAAAATAATTAATACATCAGTGTATAAAAAATAAAGCAGATGTAACTCACTTCTGCCGCAGATTAGTCAGCAGACAATAGCAGGCGACGAGGCCGACTTATGGAAGCCGAAGTAAGAGAGATACGCGAACACCTGGGTCGCTACCCGCCATTCGATCGGCTCAGTGAGCAACTGCTGGATAGAGTCGCCAGTTCGGTGGAAATCAGTTACTTTCGTGCCGGCAGTTTAATCCTTTCCTATAAACAGAGCATCGACTCACTGTATTATATTCGCAGTGGCGCGGTGGAAGTCTATCGCCACAATAACGAGCTGTATAATCGTCTGGGTGAAGGCGATATCTTCGGCCACCTTGGCTTGTTGCATAACCACTATGTTCGCTATCCTGCCAGCGCAATTGAAGACACACTGATATATCTGATCCCCGACGCGGTGTTTCAGCAGCTGTGTGATGAAGATGGAAATTTTGCCGACTTTGTCGAGCTTTCTGGTTCAAGACTCAAGGCCACAGTTGAACAAAGCCATCGCGAAAACGACATGATGGTCACCAGGGTGCGTAGTCTGATTAGCCGACTTCCGGTGACCATTGAAGAATCCGCCAGCATAGAACAGGCAGCACACTTGATGACCGAGGAACATGTCTCGGCGATATTGTTACTGGCGTCGAGCGACGAAAAAAATCAGCAGGCCTTCAGCGATAATCAGGGTCAGCACTGGAACATTACCGGCATCCTTACCGATCAGGATTTTCGCATGCGTGTGCTGGCGCAGGGCGGTTCGGCGCAGACCCGCCTGAGTGAAATTAAACAGGGTGAGCTGATCAGTATCCAGTCGGATGAAACGGTGTACGAAGCCATGCTGGCGATGCTGCGCAATAATGTACAGCACCTGCCGGTGATGCATCGGCGTCGTCCGGTGGGCATAGTGCAGCTGGCGGATATCGTGCGCTATGAAACCCATAACAGTCTATATCTGGTAAGTAATATTTTTCATCAGAGCAATGTGAAGGGGCTGGCGCGTTTGATGCCGGAAGTCCGCGCGGCGTTTATTCGGCTGGTGGATGAAGGCGCAACATCACAGATGATCGGTAGTGCGCTGTCGACCATTGGCCGCAGCCTGATTCGGCGTCTGCTTGAACTCGCCCAGCATGAACTCGGCCCACCGCCGGTGCCCTACTGTTTAATGGTGAATGGTTCAATGGCACGGGATGACCAGTCAATTACCACGGATCAGGATAATGCGCTGGTATTATCCGATGCTTTCGAGCCGGAACAACATGATGCATATTTTGCCGAACTGGCCAAACGTTTGAGTGATGGCCTCGCCGCCTGTGGTTATCCTTATTGCAATGGCGGCATTATGGCCACCAACCCAAAATGGCGACAGCCTCTGACGGTGTGGAAAAACTATTTTGAAAAATGGATTACACAGCCCGGTGCAGAACGTTTATTACATAGCTCGATTTTTTTCGATCTGGATGCTGCCTATGGTGAAGAGCAGTATGTAGAAGAATTACAGAATTTAATCGTGACCCGTGCCAGTCACAACAAGCGTTTTCTCGGTGCGCTGGCACGCAATGCACTGGGGCGCACGCCACCGCTGGGATTCTTTCGCACCTTTGTGATGGAAAAGGATGGCAAACAGAATAACAGCATCAACCTAAAACGGCGCGGCACCGCACCGATGGTGGATGTGATTCGTGTGCATGCACTGGCGGCAGGTTCCCGTGCACAGAATTCGTTTGAGCGGCTGGATGATATTGAGCGAGCAGCGCTGTTACCCGCCGGCCAGGTAGAGAAGCTGCGTTATGCGCTGGAATTTATTGCCATGGTACGCATCCGGCATCAGGCGCATAATCTGCGAATTGAACATGAAGCGGACAATAATATCGAGCCGGAAAATGTTTCAGACACTGAACGGCATAATTTGAAAGATGCGTTTCAGGTGCTCAGTAATGCACAGAAATACTTACGCTTTCATTACCCCATGCCTGACTGAGTGGACCGATTAAGAGCGACGCTTTAGAGGAAAAATTACGAGTGAATTGTGATCAGTAAACTCAGCAGTCTGTTCAAACCGGTAAGCAAAAAAGCCAGCGAATCAGACTGGGCGGCTTATTACAGGCAGCAGGCGGCACAGTGTGTCGACGACGAGCTGCGCCGTTTTTACAGCAGCGGTTTGCCGGATGCGGATACGCCGCTCAATCAACTGGAGTTTGTCGCGCTGGATTTTGAAACCACCGGTCTGGATGTGCGCCGCGATCGTATCGTGTCAATTGGTACGGTGCCCTTTAGCCTGTCACGCATTCGCCCGGCGGCGGGTGATTACTGGCTGGTTGACCCCGCCACGCCCCTGAGTAAAGCATCGGTTACGATTCACCGTCTCACCGACAGTGAAGTGGCAAATGTGCCTGCGCTGGATACAGTATTACCGGCCTTGTTGAAGGCGCTGGCGGGCAAGATTGTAGTGGTACATTATCGGCAGATAGAACGCGGTTTTCTGGATGCTGCGGTGCTCGCACTGCGCGGTGAGCATTGCCTGTTCCCGCTGATTGATACCATGGCGATAGAAGCCCGTTGGGCACGGCAGGGCATGCTGGCCAATATGAAACGTGCGCTTGGCCTGAGGGAAGATTCGATTCGCCTGGCAGACACTCGCCTGCGATACGGCTTGCCGGATTACAGCTCACACCACGCCAAGGTTGACGCCATGGCCACCGCCGAACTGTTTCAGGCACAGGTGGCGCGGCATTATAGCGAAGATACTCGGCTTGCCGATCTCTGGTTATAGTGTGTACTGATAATACAGTGAAAAAGATCACTGGAAATAAAAGAGAAGATAAAAGTTAAAAATAATATTTATTAGCGTCGGCTGGATCAGTCTCGTTGATTCCGCCCTGGTGAGATATCGCTGGTTAGACTATTTGTGTGCGAAAGCATAAATTGGCCGCTTTCTCCTGAAGCGGTCATTATTAAATTACTTACCTTAGGCAGCTATCGGCCAATAGCGGGCGTTCAAGAATAAGCATTTATTTAACACATACACTATAATTTATGTCTAAATAGAAAATATAGACATACAAGCTTACGACTTATTGTTTACAGCATCACAGATTAATTCCCAAGTAATTTAACGATAACGCCATAAGCCAATAACAGAGCGCTGTGATGGCGATAGAGATCGACATACTCCAATAGAAATGAATGCCTGACCTAAGCAACAAGGGAAAAGCCAAAAAGAAAATTAGAGATGGTAGAACAAGCCAAAAAATGCTGGACGATAAGGCGCTAATTTTTGATATATCTTGCGTCTCTAGATACAGCCATAACATGGCTAGAACAGATACTATCGGTACTGATGCAAAAATAGCGCCTACAAATGAGCTTCGCTTAGAAACTTCAGAAACAAGCACTACTAGCAGTGTTGTAATACTAATTTTTAATATGTAGTAGCTCATATACTAGATCACTTTAAAATAATTAATATTAATTCGTGAGTAATTGGACTGACAATAACCATATCAGACAGGAAGCATTGTTCTCATGCGGTATGGTTTAGTCAGAATTCTACTGCTTCACTTTCCTGTGAAATTTGCTGCGATATAATCACCACCTAATGTCAGAAATACATAAAGCTTCTGTTTTTTATCATCAGCTATATCTTTATTTACAAAAACAACTAGCCACTCAGGATTTCCCTGAACAGTGATTTTTTCAACTGAAGCGGCATTAACAGAAGTCCAGCTTTTATCCAGTTTATTTCTTTTTGCAAGTGCTGCAACAATTTCTGTTGCATTTGATTTGGCTTTGTCCTGGTTCACAGGGTCATATGAATGAGAATGATCATGATTGTGATCACTACCTGCAATTGCTGATAAACTTAAAATAAAGCCGAATAATAGTGTCGTTAGTCGCATGATATAAATCTCCTAAAGTGAATCGATGCTATCGTGTGTTGTTGGAGATGGGGTTGCTAGTGGTTCTGCCTGTTGCATCACCTTGTCTGAATCAGGGCGTTGGTATTCGCCTTTTGTTTTCAGAGTAATATCAACTGGAGACTGGGTGTTATTCTTCCAGTACCAGCCATGAGTGCCTGCAAATATGGTGGTTAAACCCCCCCTGTCATGACTGCTGGTAGCTTTCTTAAAAGTTTTGAAATAACCACTTGTATCGCCCTTGGGCTCTCCATGTAAATCAAAAAACAGTTCTGTACCAGATGTGTACCACAAATATTCAAACGTTGCGCCTTTATCGAGATGTAATTTATATTCCTTATCACTTCTGGCTGGAATCCTTATAGTGATTATATCTTTCCAGTCAGATTGTTGTGCGGCATTAAAATCTTTTTCCTGTTGAGCTGGTTCTGTATTACTAACAAATTCGCCTGCATTTGTAACATGTTCATAACCATGCATCTGCATAAGGAAAAGATAGCCACCTGCGATAATTAAAAAAGTATTTGCCGCTTTGCTAAAACTCTTAAATAGGTGGCTTTTTCTAAATGCGGCGATGAGAATCAACATTATTGTTAATGCACTAATTTGTCCAATCTCTATACCGACGTTGAATGATATAATGTTCATTAACAAATTATCTTCACTCAATGGCAATTGCTGCAATCGCGTCGATAAACCAAGGCCGTGAATTAAGCCTAAACCAAATATCATCGCCATCATGTTTGGTGCTTTTATATTAAGCCATTTCTTAAAGCCATCGAGATTATGAAAGGCTATATAACAAACGCTCAAAGCTATAACAGCATCAACCAGAAAGTAATTAACCTGAACAGCATTAAAGGTTGCAATAATAAGGGTGATACTGTGGCCTATAGTAAATGCCGTGATGTATTTAACAATTTCCCTGAACTTTGTAAGAAAAAAGATAATGCCAAATACAAAGGCTAAATGATCATAACCAGATAGCATATGGGTGGCGCCAATCCATATGTAGCGTAGATTGCCACCATCAATGATGGCCTGTTTTTCAGCTTCTGACATGCCATGACTAAAGGCCTGGCCGACAAACAGCAAGGCCGCAATAGCTAATAACCATTGCGATTGTTTAATTGCAGATAACATAAATGCCTCAATATGATTACTTCAGACGACAAGTATCATCTGAATATAAAATTAAATTATTAATATATGGAATTTATGAAAATTGAGGTGGGGCACGGGGTCTGATCGTAGAATAAGTAATATAACTCTGCTTATTACTGTCCTGTTCAGATATTAAGGTGCAAGTGGAATGAGGTATAAATGAGAGCTGATTCACAACCGACATGGATACGGCTGGCTGATCACCTGTTTTCTTCCATCCAGGTGAAGTGCAGTCATTATCAAGCTCGACTACATTGTAGTCATCTGTTGCATCTGCAAAATCTATAGCGTCTGCATGGTGATTTGATACTTTATGAGTGTGAGCCTGAATGTTATGCTGGTGATAATTACCATTATGATCGTGGTGCTCCGCCAGATGTATATGCACGGTTGCCCACTGCACAGCAAGAAAGGATGTGATCAGAAAAAAGATCAGGGCTTTATTGAGGCTTAATTTAAGCATATAGATTCAGGTGATTATTCAGTGTCGGAGTATAACCAACTACCACGTCCCTTACCAGACCTGGTCTAAGTAATGATAATACTTCCAATGTCCGCTTTGGGAAGCAGAGCTGAATCCTCAACTCTAATATGTCTGCTTCTGGGTTGTGGATTCAACCGGTCGATGCAGCACATTGATTAAAGATAAACGACTAATGATTGCTTGCCGTCTGCTACTCGTGAAATACCCCATACCTCTGTATCTTCGCTAGCGGCATTCCTGCCTCTCACGAAATAGCGCATATCCTTTGCATAAAAAGAGCCCAGATCTGATACGTGGGCCCGTTGATAAAAATAAAGTTTAAAAATAAACAGCAATATTATTTCGGCCTCGGTTCACTCATCAGTCCGCGAATAATCGCATAACACCCCGCCAGCAACACCAGGGTAAACGGCAGGCCGGTGGACACTGCCATCGCCTGCAATGCTCCCAGGCCACCGCCAACCAGCAAGGCAATAGCAATCGCGCCCTCAATCAGGCCCCAGAAGATCCGCTGTGGTTTGGGTGCATCGATTTTGCCGCCGGATGTGATGGTGTCGATCACCAGTGAGCCGGAGTCGGAGGATGTGATAAAGAATATAATCACCAGCACAATGCCGATAAACGAGGTAATGCCGGTAAGCGGTAACTGACCCAGTACTTCAAATAACTGCACCGACAGGGCCGCGTCCTTTGCGCCTTCAAAGCCGTTCATTAACTGGTTGATGGCAGTGGAGCCGAAGGCCGTCATCCAGAACACCGATACCGTGGACGGCACCAGCAGCACCGCCACCAGAAACTCGCGCACGCTGCGCCCACGGCTTACCCGCGCGATAAACATGCCGACAAACGGTGACCAGGAAATCCACCAGGCCCAGTAAAAGGCAGTCCAGCCCTGGCTAAAGTTGCTGTCTTCACGGCCAAACGGGTTGGAGAGAAATGGCAGTTCCATCAGGTAGTGGCCGATATTCTGCACAAAGCCGCTGGCAATCAGTAGCGTGGGGCCGACAAACACCATAAACATCAGCAGCAGAAACGCCAGCGCTATATTGATTTCCGAGAGGCGCTTAACCCCTTTATCAACCCCGGCAATAATTGATACCAGCGCGACCGCGGTAATGCCCACAATCAGCAGGACCAGCGTGGTGTTACCCGCGGGAATGTCGAACAGGTAGTTGAGGCCGGACGCGGCCTGCTGTGCGCCTATGCCCAGTGAGGTCGCCAGCCCGAACAGGGTGGCGAATACCGCCAGAATATCAATGATGTGTCCCGGCCAGCCCCAGATGCGCTCCCCCAGAATCGGATAGAAAATCGAACGTACCGTCAGCGGCAGGCCCTTGTTATAGGAGAAAATCGCCAGCGACAGCGCCACCACCGCATAAATCGCCCAGGGGTGCAGGCCCCAGTGAAAAATGGTGGCGGCCATGCCGAGACGCATCGCCGCCATTTCATCACCGGCGGCACCCGCCAGTGGAGCCCAGTCGTTGCGCAAACCATTTTCATCCAGGCTGGTGCCGCCCAGCGATGAGGCATAATGTCCCAGGGGTTCCGACACGCCGTAAAACATCAGGCCCACACCCATACCCGCAGCAAACAGCATGGCAAACCAGGACAGGTAGGAAAAATCCGGCTCCGCCCTGCCACCGCCAATGCGGATTTTACCCAGCGGCGAGAAAATCAGCCCCAGACAGACCAGTACAAAAATATTACCCGCCAGTAGAAAAAACCAGGAGAGGTTGCTGGTAATCCATTTGCGCATGTTGTCGAACAACGGGCCGGCATGATCTGGCAGCGCCAGGGTAATAACCACAAAGGCCAGCACCACCAGTGAGGAAAACATAAACACCGCACCGTGGATATCAATGCGAATGCCGAATTTACTGCTGCTGTAATTGTCCTGACCGATCTGGTAATCGGTATCGATTAAATTGGCGGCACCCTCGGGTGCAGGAATGCCGGGCGCGGCCAGCTCATCATCCTGTTGGGTCTCGGGTTGTTTGTCCATGGGTGTCTCCCCTTTGCGTGTCATTTATGTATTGAACGGCGGCAAAGCCGAAGGCGTTGATCTGTTTCTGGCGGAACTGCGCAGGTTTATAATTTCAGGGTCTGACCAGAAACACCGACACATGGCTGTGTGCAGCCACCTTGCTGCCATTGGCGGGCATAATCGCATCAATATGCTGGGGCAGATGTGTGCCCATTACCACCAGGTCAGCCTGCACATCATCAATCGCCTGCAGCAGAATATCGTCCAGATCGGCGACCGGGTCATGGCTGTTATACACCGCAGCTGACGGCGGCTGGCCATTATCCGGCGCATGTTTATGGGCAAAGGCCATCAGCTTGCTTTCGTATTCTTCAGGGTTGTGCGCCACCGAGCTGGGCTGCGATGTGGTGACTCCCACGTAGCAGAGGGCGGCTTTGTAGTGGTTGGCCATATCGGTGGCCACCGCGAGGGGCTTTTGCAGTGCATCCAGATGCGCCAGATCCACCGGTACCATGATTTTGCTAAACATGCGTTAGCTCCTTTGAGTCACTATGATATGCATCACTTATAAGTGAGTCACTGTGCAGATGATGTCATCCAGTTTGTGGGTAAACGCTTGATGATGTCATGCAGTAGATGCATGAACGAGGGGACGATGACCTCTGTTACAAGATAGCATTTGTGACGCCAACTGCAAGTACAGCCCTGTGAAAGCGCCAGCTAATATCGAATACAGAACTTGAGTGAAAGTATCGGCGGTTGAGGCTTTAAGCGGCTAGATGTTATCTGTTAACAGCGAATAGTTTACCGAACCAGATCCCGAGAATGATTAGCTGTTGATGTAACTACAGATACTCGTTTGATTTCTGTAAATTTGCGGATAGAAAGTTTGATTTAATAATCAGGGCTGTTACAGAAAATAACGTACACAACTCAGGTGGTTATAGCAGGACAGTATTCCAGGTGCTTATTGCTGTCGGCGCCATTCGTAAAGGAATACGGCGAGCGCATGGCTGACATTCATCGAACCATTTTTGCCGTACATGGGCAGGTGTACGGCACCTGTGCAGATATCGAGCAGCCTGGCGCACACCCTGTGCTTCATGACCAATGATAACGCCATCGCAATCGCTAATGGTGCTGTTGAACAGGTCACTGGATTGACTGGTGATTTCCAGCGCACAGAGTGAATGATAGCGATGCTGCTGTGTTAAAAAATCATCCAGGCTACACTGATTGATATTCAGATGTTGCTCGGTGCTGCGTGCAAGGCGGGACAGTTTTTTATGGCTTAAATCAAGCTCGCTGTCGAGCAGCATAATGTTGTTACAACCCAGTGCATCGGCGACACGCAGAATCGAGCCAAAATTTTTCGGCGTCTGTATGCCGTCGCAAATAATATCCGGTGCGGATTTTAGCGCTGCAAGTTTTTCTGCCTGTTGTTGCTGCCGAGAAAATAACGCATCACCGCGAAGTTGTTTGCTGCAACTCATGTCTGCTTCCATATCATTCACTGTCGGCTTGCCAGCTTTGCAATTTGCGCCACAGGGTGGATTTATTAATGCCCAGCAGACTGGCAGTTTGTTCACGGTTGCCGTTAAACCTGTTCAGCGTGTTAAGAATATAGCGCTTTTCCAGCTCTTCCAGTGTGGGTGAGTCGGCATCAATCCGCTTGTCGTTGTCTGGCTGCTGAAGATGCTGGTCGACACTCAGTACCGGGCCATCAGACAGCGCAATACTGCGTTCGACCAGGTTGCGCAGCTCGCGTATATTGCCCGGCCACTGATAGCTTTTGAGTTGCTCCATTGAGGCGTCATCAAAGCCTGTGATGTCACGCTGATAACGTTGTTTGAATTCGTTAATAAAATGTTCGATTAACAGTTCCAGATCCTGTTCCCGTTCACGTAACGGTGGCATATTGATTTTCACCACATTTAATCGGTGATATAAGTCGTGACGGAACTGACCGGCCTGGATCATCTCCTCGATATTACGATTAGTGGCCACCACAAAACGCACATCGATTTCAATCGGCTTAATGCCGCCCACGCGGGTGATGGTTTGCGCCTGCACAGCACGCATTAATTTCATCTGCATGCTGTCGGAAATATTACAGATTTCATCGAGAAAAATGCTGCCGCCACTGGCGACTTCCAGCAGGCCCTGTTTTAGATGGCTGGCGCCGGTAAATGCGCCTTTTTCATGACCGAACAGTTCACTCTCCAGCAGGGTGTCGGTGAGTGAGCCGCAGTCAATCACGATAAATGGCTGATCGGCAAACTCGGAATGATTATGCAGTGCGTGGGCAACCAGTTCCTTGCCGGTGCCCGACTCCCCTTCAATAATTACATTGCAGCGAATATCGGAAATCTTATCGATAATGTCATAGATTTTATTCAGCACAGGTGAATGACCGATCATGCCAAACTGATCCTGTTTGTCTTTTAGTGCGGGACGTAGTTGCTTTTTCTCCTTACGCGTTGCGGATTGCTGCAGCACATCATCAACCTGCTTTAACAGGGTTTCTGCATCATAGGGTTTTTTAATAAAATCGGTGGCGCCCAGGCGCAGGGCGCGGATTGCATTGTCTTCGGTGGAAAATCCGGTGATCATGATAATTGGCAATTCGATGTCTGTCTGGCGAATCGACTCCAGCAGCTCCAGACCCGACATACCCGGCATGCTCAGGTCGGTGATCACCAGGTCACTGCCATGATCACGAATATGCTGTAATGCTTCCAGTGGTTTTTTAAACACGTGCAGGGTGTAGTCCTTGTCGCGAACAAAACGACGGAATAAATCACCGGCGGTCGGGTCGTCATCGATAAAGTGTACGTGTTTGTTGTGCATAGTCTGTGTTTGCGCCTGAGTATATTATTTTGCGATGGGCTATTCGGTTATCGTTCTGTGTTTATCCGCCTGCAAAGGCAGCTGCATGATTGCATCAACCCCGCCACGTTGATTGTTATTTAGTGTTAATGAGCCATTGTGATACTGCATAATGCCGATGCTGATAGAAAGCCCCAGCCCGCTGCCCTGCCCCACGTTTTTGGTGGTGAAAAACGGATCGAAAATTTTATCCCTGAATGCATTGTCGATGCCGGTGCCCTGATCGGAGACCGTAATATACAGATAGTCATTATCGGTGTGGGTGCTGACGCGGATAATATCAGCTGATTTACTGGCCTGGATTGCATTCATTAACAGATTAACCAGTACCTGCTGCAGCTGGTTGCGATCACCGTGAATAAATATATTCAGCGTGTCATGCAGTTCGATTTCAATATTGTACTTATGTGCCTGGGCGGCGATAAGTGGCAAGGTGTCCTGCAACCAGACATGCAGATCGAATTCGACATACTCCGGCGGTACCTGGCGGGCGAAATTGAGAATGCCCTTGACAATGGTGCCGGCGCGTTTGGCTTCGCTGCGCAAACCCTGAATATCTTCCTGCAATACCTTGTTTTGCTCTGGCAGATCGCGTTCAATCAGTGCGGCATAGGATAGAATATTATTTAACGGATTGTTGATTTCATGACCGATGCCCGCGGCCATTTCACCGATACTGGCCAGCTTGGCATTCTGCAGCATCATTTTCTGTGCGCTGTCCCGTTCCCGTTCGGTTGATTCCAGTGTGTCCACCAGATAATGAAATGACTGATCCAGCTGCTTCAGCTCATCGGCGCCTTTCGAGGTGTGTTCCGAGAATTTGGATTCACCATCGGCATAGCGTTTGAGAATGCTGGCAAAGTGTGTAATCGGTTGAGCGATATTGCGTGCACCGATATGGGCCAGCATCAGGCTGATGCCGAGTGCCAGCCCGGCAAAAAACAGCAGGCCGAAACGGATGCGCTGGAAAGGCGCGGCAATGGTTTCATTGTCCAGATGCAACACCAGTATCCAGCTTACCAGTTGATTGCTGTAGGGGTAAAACTCGCGGAAGTAATAGCGCCGATTGTTGCTCTGGTTAAGAAATGTGCCGAAGCGATCGGTTTCAATGGTTTGCCACAATTCTGCAGGCAACTGCTTTTGCATATTGTTTCCCGGTTTGAGTGGCTGGCTAAATCTAATGTCCAGCTCGTCACTGTATAAAATCATGCCGTGGCGCTGTGTTTTATCCGGGTTCAATTCGGCAATGCTCAGCTGGATATCGCTGGTACGTGGCAGTGAGCCGAGGATATGATCAATCTGGTCACCCACGGCACGTGCGGTGAGATAACCGATCACTCGCTCGCTGCCGACTGAAACCGGCACGATGGCATTCATCAGTGACAGCTCATAGCCACTGACATAATCGCGGCGGCTCAGCGGCAGGCTGCCATATACCAGTTCATGGGGTGTTAGTTGCCACATCCAGCTGAGAAAATCACTGTCTACCAGTTCTTCTTCGGCCAGGGGTAATTCAGCGATGCCTTCGAAGTCGGCGGGAATCTGTTTACCGAAGCGCACCTTAACCAGGGTATGGCCGTCGATATCCAGCACCCGAACCGTATCCAGCCCGGGTACCGAGTGCTGGAAGCCGGCGAGGAAATTATTCAGGCGCTCGGTTTCTTCAAAATAATTGATGTGCAAATCGCCCTCTGCTGCAGTGCGCAGAATGGGTGCAAACTGTTTCATGGCTGGTGAATTGGCCAGAGACAGGATAACCTCTCGTTCGTAACTGAGACGAAATTCCAGTTCCTTGGCAATGTTTTCCATATTCAGGTAAACATCATTGTCGACGCTTTTGCGATACATGTGCTCGCTATAGGCGGTCACGCCAAACACCAGCGCGGAGAGCGGCAGTATGGTGGCGAGAGAAACCCAGAGAAAAATGCTGCTTTTTAATCGCATAAAGTAAGATAATGTCGGCCCTGTATTTATCAGCACAGAGTATAGCAATGGCATCCCTGCGAATCAGTGTATTATTTTTAGGCATTCTATCTGCCGGCATCAGTGGCTGTGGTAAAACCGGCCCGCTGTATCTGCCTGCCGATGTAGCTACAGACCCAGCTACAGACCCAGCAACAGAGCCAGCACAGGTGGATACGCCCGCCTCGTCTGCCCCTGGTCGCGACAACAATAACAGTTAAACCATGGATTATTTCGAATATAAAAATAACCAGCTGTATGCTGAAGATGTAAATTTAACCGAGCTGGCAGGTCAGTATGGCACGCCTGCCTATGTCTACTCCCGTGCAACACTTGAACGTCACTGGCATGCGTTTGACCAGGCATTTGCTGATCAGCCTCACCTGATCTGCTATGCGGTCAAGGCCAATTCCAATATGGCCATTCTGAATCTGCTGGCACGACTCGGCTCGGGTTTTGACATAGTTTCAGTGGGTGAGCTGGAGCGAGTGCTCAGGGCCGGTGGCGAGGCCTCCCGGGTGGTGTTTTCCGGTGTGGGCAAGAAGCCGCAGGAAATCCGCCGCGCGCTGGAAGTGGGGATTCGCTGCTTCAATGTGGAATCTCAGGCCGAGCTGCTGGTGATTAACCAGATCGCCGCCGAGATGGACAGGCTCGCACCTGTGTCCCTGCGGGTGAACCCGGATGTGGATGCACAGACCCACCCCTATATTTCCACCGGCCTGAAAGAAAACAAATTCGGCATTGCCCATCATCAGGCGGTGACGGTGTACCAGCAGGCGCAGGCATTGAGCCATATCGAAGTGCGCGGCATCGACTGCCACATCGGCTCGCAACTCACCCAGATCACGCCCTTTGTGGATGCACTGAAGCGGGTGCTGGAGCTGGTGGACGAACTCAAAACCCACGGCATCGAGCTGCAGCACCTGGATCTAGGCGGCGGGCTGGGAATTCGCTACCAGGATGAAACACCGCCCAGCCCGGCGCAACAGATAGCCGCCCTGCTGGCAGAGCTGGGGGAGCGTCAGGTAGAAATTCTGATTGAGCCGGGGCGTGCAATTGCCGGTAATGCCGGGGTACTGCTCACGGAGGTGCTGTATCTGAAGCACAGCGAAGAGAAAAATTTCGCCATTATTGATGCGGCGATGAACGACCTGATGCGCCCTGCACTCTACGGGGCATGGCAGGAGATAGTGCCGCTGCAACAGCGTAAGGGCGAGACCCAGCGCTATGATCTGGTGGGGCCGGTATGTGAAACCGGCGACTTCCTCGGCAAGGATCGCATGCTGAACCTGCAGGCGGGTGATTTTCTCGCAGTTAAATCTGCCGGGGCCTATGGTTTTACCATGAGTTCCAACTACAACACCCGCCCCCGCGCGGTGGAAATAATGGTGGATGGCGATCAGGTGCATGTGATTCGCCTGCGGGAAAATCTGGATCAACTGCTGGAAGGCGAAAGCCTGCTGCCTGCAGAGTAAGATGGCAACCACGCCTGGCCGGCGTGGTCTGGCTTGTCGCCATTGCGGCCTTGCCCGCTTTGTCCAGTGGCAGATACCTGATGCCCTGATCCCGGTCTATTGTCATCACAGATATGACAGCATGAACCAATGTCATGGCGTTTCATGACATTGTGCCAGCTGGTTATTGCTGGCTACTTGCCTCCTCTGCTTTATCTTCCTGATTTTAATGAAAATTTATTTTTGTAATGAGCTGACATCATGCCTGCTGTGCAGGTATGACATATGCGCCACCACAGCAATGTAAAGCCGTTGCCGATGAAAAAACCATCGGCTTGTATATACGGCAAAATTACGATCAGCATTATTCAGAGCTACCCTTTGTATATCAGGGTGTTATGCTATTGCCCATGACGATTTCCTTTACCAAAATGCACGGCCTGGGCAATGACTTTGTAGTGATTGATGCCATTAGCCAGTCGATTGAGCTGAGTCGCGAGCAGGTGTGTTTTATTGCTGATCGCCGTTTTGGCGTGGGCTGTGACCAGCTGTTGCTGGTAGAGCGGCCGCACGGCAGTGAGGCGGAGTTTCGCTACCGTATTTTCAATGCGGACGGTGGCGAGGTACAACAGTGTGGCAACGGTGCTCGTTGCTTTGCCCGTTTTGTGGTGGAGCAGGGGCTAACCAGCAGCCGGCAGATCCCGGTGGAAACCGCTGGCGGGCTGATTGTGCTCACCCTGGAAGATGATGGCCAGGTGACGGTGAATATGGGCGTGCCGCGCTTTGCACCGGCCGAGCTGCCGTTTATTGCCGAGGCGCAGGCCGCCAGCTATAGCCTGCAGACCAGTCAGGGGGAGGTGTCGATTGCCGCGGTATCGATGGGAAATCCCCACGCGGTATTACAGGTAGAGGATGTGGATGCTGCCAATGTGGAGGCACTGGGCAGGGAAATCGAACAGCATGCACGTTTTCCCGAGCGGGTGAATGTGGGTTTTATGCAGATTCTGTCTCGCGATGCGATACGGCTGCGGGTGTATGAACGGGGTGCGGCGGAAACCCTGGCCTGTGGCACCGGTGCCTGCGCGGCCGTGGCGGCGGGGCGCATGCAGGGCAAACTGGATGAATGCGTAAAAGTGAGTTTACCCGGAGGCGAGCTTGTTATACGCTGGCACGGAGAAGATGAAACCTTATTTATGACCGGGCCCGCAACGCGGGTTTTTGAAGGAAAGATAACACTGTGACGAATCAGGCGAATACCCAGGCAGCTGCCGCGACAACAGACGAGCTGCCGGGCGAGCAGCAGGTGGTCGATTATCTGCTACAGCACCCGGATTTTTTTTATTCCCATCTCGAATTACTCAATGACCTGAAAGTGCCCCATCCGTCCGGCAGCGCGGTATCGCTGGTGGAGCGTCAGGTGTCGGTGCTGCGGGAGAAAAACCGCTACTACGAGAACAAGCTGAACGAGGTGGTGGAAGCCGTGCACGACAACCAGCGGCTGCATATGAGCTTGCAGCGTCTGGCGGTGAACCTGCTGGGAGCTGACAGCCTGGATGACGTGCTGGCGATTGTCGACGACGAGTTGCGCCACAAGCTGGGCACCGATTTTATCGCCTTTCGTCTTACCACCGAGGCGCATGTGCCAGCCGGCAGCAACAATGCCCAGCAAACTTATGTGACGGCAGACGACGAACTGCTGCTACGTTTTGCTTCGTTGATCGAGAAAAAGCGCATCCAGTGTGGCCGTCTGAATGACGAACAGATGCAGGCGTTGTTTGCCGATGCGGCAGACGAGGTAAAATCGGCGGCGTTGATTCCGGTATCCGATGCCGGCATCACCGGCTTTATTGCGCTGGGTAGCCGCGATGCGCAGCGTTACCATCCGGGTATGGGCACCGATTTCCTCAGCTGTCTGGCCGACCTGATTAGCGCGGCATTGCGCGCCCAGCTGCCCAGATAAACCGTGCTGATGACAGCCGCGAAAAACCCGCCGGATTCATCGGGCCCCTTTGCGGCAGACCTGCAGCGCTTCTACCGCTTTCTGCAATCGGAAAAGCAGTTTTCCCCGCACACACTCAAGGCCTATCAGCGTGATATCAGCCGCCTGATGGGCTTTATCGACGCTCGGCAGTTAACCGCCTGGGGCTCGCTCGATGAGCAGCATATTCGCCAGTTTGTCAGTCAGCTGCACCGCCAGGGCCTGGGGGGCAAAAGCATCCAGCGTCTGTTGAGTTCGCTGCGCCGTCTGTTCCGCTACCTGCAAACCAGTCGCCTGATCAGCAGCAACCCCGCCGCCCATGTGCGTGCGCCCAGAGCCGAGCGGCGTCTGCCGGAGGTGATGCACCCGCAGCAGTTGCAGCAACTGCTGCACACGCGCACCGAACAACCACTGGAACTGCGTGACTATGCCATTCTGGAGCTGCTGTACGCAGGCGGACTGCGACTGTCGGAGCTGATCTCGCTGAATGTACAGGATATCGACTGGAGCTCGCGGCAACTGCAGGTGCTAGGTAAGGGGCGCAAGCAACGGCATTGCCCGTTCGGCCGCGCGGCGGACACCGCGCTGAAAAAATGGCTTAAATGCCGGGATGATATGGTAAAAATTGGCGAACAGGCGTTATTTGTTAGCAAAAGCGGCAATCGTCTCAGTGCTTCATCGATTCGTGCCAGGATTCATAAACTGTGCCGGGAGAAGGGCATAGAGCAGCGGGTGTATCCCCACCTGATGCGCCACTCGTTTGCTTCGCACATGCTGGAAGCCTCGCAGGATTTACGTGCAGTACAGGAACTGCTGGGGCACGCGCACCTTAAAACCACGCAGATCTATACCCACCTCGACTTCCAGCAGCTGGCCAGAACCTACGATGCGGCACATCCCCGTGCACTCAAGGGGCGCAGCCGATCCACTAATGTCGCCACCGGCAACAAGACAAAGTCACCGTCATCGACGAATAAATCATAAGTCGGTTGATTTGTGTCGCGGCGGCCTTGAAAATACCGCGCTTAGCCCTACTTAAGTGAGTTCTGAATAATTCATCCATGAATCATCAGAACAAAAACAAATCAAAATGCGATTTTTATTTGTTTTTCATTTTCAATAGCTTATCAGTTATTGAAAATGGCGGCACATGCTTGTGCCACGGAACCTCTGAGTTTTTCAGGGGTTCCATAAACTATCTTATTGAATTTTCACAGCATATCGTGCGGCACGCGCACAACAGGAGACGACTTTGCAAACCACATTACATGGCACCACCATACTCTCCATCAGGCGCGATAATGCCGTGGTAATCGGTGGTGACGGCCAGGTCAGCCTGGGCAATACCGTCATGAAAGGCAATGCGGTGAAGGTGCGCAGATTGTACCGCGACAAGGTGCTGGTGGGCTTTGCCGGCGCCACCGCCGATGCCTTTACCCTGTTCGAGCGCTTTGAGTCGCAGCTGGAAAAACACAGCGGCCAGCTGGTGCGTTCGGCGGTGGAAATGGCCAAGGACTGGCGCACCGACCGCATGCTGCGCAAGCTGGAGGCGATGATGATTGTCGCCAACGAAGAAGCCTCGCTGATTATTTCCGGCACCGGTGATGTGATCGATACTCAGGATGACCTGCTGGCGATTGGTTCCGGCGGTGCCTATGCCCAGGCCGCTGCGCGGGCGCTGTTTGACAATACCGAACTGTCGGCGCGGGATATGGTGGAAAAAAGCCTGAATATTGCCGGTGATATCTGCATCTACACCAACCGCAACCTCACCCTCGAAGAAATTAAATACTAAAGCCCGCGGCCCTTAGTGGCGTGGGTTAGCTAGCCAGGTGGAAAATAATTATGTCTGAAATGACACCAAGAGAAATTGTACAGGAACTGGACAAGCACATTGTTGGCCAGAACGAAGCCAAGCGGGCGGTGGCGATTGCGCTGCGTAATCGCTGGCGCCGTCAGCAGGTGCGGGATGAGTTACGCAATGAAATCACCCCGAAAAACATTCTGATGATCGGCCCCACCGGGGTGGGTAAAACCGAAATCGCGCGGCGTCTGGCGAAGCTGGCGAATGCACCCTTTATCAAGGTGGAAGCCACCAAGTTCACCGAAGTAGGCTATGTTGGACGGGAAGTTGACAGTATCATCCGCGATCTTGTCGACATGTCGATTAAAATGACCCGTGAGCTGGAAATCGAAAAAGTGCGCCATCGAGCCGAGGTATCGGCGGAAGAGCGCATTCTGGATGCGCTGCTGCCGCCCGCCAGAAACAGTTATGGCGAGCCGGAGGTGGCCGAATCCGCCACCCGGGAAAAATTCCGTGAAAAGCTGCGTCGTGGTGAGCTGGACGACAAGGAAATTGAAGTCGAGATTAAACTCGATCCGGTAGGTGTGGAGATTATGGCACCGCCGGGGATGGAAGAAATGACCAATCAGTTGCAGGGCATGTTCCAGAATCTGGGTGGACAGAAGACACGCCACCGTAAACTGCGCATTGAAGATGCGCGCAAGGTGCTGGTTGATGAAGAAGCCAGCAAGATGGTGAATGAAGACGAGCTGAAACTCACTGCGGTACAGAATGCCGAGCAGAACGGCATTGTGTTTATCGATGAAATCGACAAGGTGGCCAAGCACGGCGAAACTTCCGGTGCCGATGTGTCCCGTGAAGGCGTGCAGCGAGACCTGCTGCCACTGGTGGAAGGCTGCACCGTGAGCACCAAGTATGGCATGGTGAAAACCGATCACATCCTGTTTATTTCATCCGGTGCGTTTCATATGTCCAGGCCTTCAGACCTGATTCCTGAACTGCAGGGGCGTTTGCCAATTCGGGTGGAGCTGAACCCGCTGACCACCGATGATTTCAGGCGCATTCTGACCGAGCCGGATGCCTCACTGACTGAACAGTACCGTGCATTGATGGAAACCGAGGGCTATTCGCTGAGCTTTACCGACACCGGAATCCAGCAGCTCGCCCAGGTGGCCCATGATGTTAACGAGCGCACCGAGAATATCGGCGCCAGACGGCTGCATACGATTATGGAGCGTTTGCTGGAGGAGGTGTCCTTCGAGGCGGCGGAGAAGCCGGGTGAGTCACTGGCAATAGACGCGGCCTTTGTTGAGCAGCACCTGGGCGAGCTGGTGCAGGATGAAGACCTCAGTCGTTACATTCTTTAACGCAAATTTAATGTAGAATAGTAGCCTCCTGCGAGTTGCCCCCCCAACTGGCAATAGTGCCTGGCAGGAAGGTGAAGATCACTTCGGAGAACAGACTTATGGCATCACCCAAGCCAACCAGTATTAATTTACACCAGAAATCACATATTCTCGAAATCGAGTATGAAGACGGCAAGCAGTTCAAATACACCACCGAGTTTCTCAGGGTGCATTCACCGTCTGCAGAAGTCGCAGGCCACGGCCCTGGCCAGGAAACCCTGCAGGTGGGCAAGTCGGATGTGAACATCAAGGCGATTGAGCCGGTCGGGCACTATGCGGTAAAGCTGGTATTTGATGACAACCACGACAGTGGTCTGTACACCTGGCAGTACCTGTATGAGCTTGGCAACGATTACGACGCCAAATGGCAGGATTACCTGCAACGTCTCAAGGACGCCGGGCACAAGCACGCCGAATTAAACTAGACCGTGCCCGCTGACCGCTGCTGATGCAGGCAGCCTTCAGCGTGTACCTTAGAACAGAAAAATAACGAGCAACAGGATATGAGTGAAGAGCAGACACATTTTGGTTTCCAGCAGGTGCCTGTTGGTGAAAAGGCAAAACGCGTCGCGGACGTGTTTCACTCGGTTGCAGATAACTACGACATAATGAACGATGTGATGTCACTGGGCATTCACCGTTTATGGAAGCGCTTCACCCTGAGCCAGACTGGTCTGAAAGCCGGGCAGAAGGTGCTGGATCTGGCCGGTGGCACCGGCGACCTGGCGATGAAAATGTCACGCATGGTTGGCCCTTCTGGCGAGGTGGTGCTGTCGGATATCAATGGCTCGATGCTGCATCGCGGCCGCGCACGACTGCTGGATCACGGCATTGCCGGTAATGTCAGCTATGTACAGGCGAACGCAGAATGCCTGCCGTTTGCGGATAACCGTTTCGACTGCATCACCATTGCCTTTGGTCTGCGCAATGTCACCGACAAGGACAGGGCCTTGCGCTCCATGTACCGGGTGCTCAAACCCGGCGGCCGTCTGCTGGTGCTGGAATTTTCCAAACCGGTAGCACCGGGGCTGGCACCGGTTTACGATGTCTACTCATTCAAGCTGCTGCCATTGATGGGCAAGCTGATCGCCCGTGACGCAGAAAGCTACCAGTATCTGGCGGAGTCGATTCGTATGCACCCGGATCAGCAGACCCTGCAGGAGATGATGGAGCAGGCGGGTTACAGCAATACCCGTTACCATAATCTCAGTGGCGGCATTGTGGCGCTGCACAAGGGCTTTAAGGTTTAGGCTGGATTATTCAGAGGGCCCGGGATGGACGTTGCGCAACTACTGAGTGCCGCGGTTGAAAATGCACTGAATCGTTATATCCGGCTGGATCCGGATGGCCCAGCCGCCTTTGCCTCGCTGGAAGGCCGCGTGATTGTAATTGAATTAAGCGGTATCGATGTCAATCTGGCGATATTCCCCTCCGCTGATGAATTTATGTTGCTGACCGACTTTGACGGCGAAGCCGATGCGCGTCTGCGTGGCACGCCACTGGCCTTTGCCAAACTGGCACTGGCGCAGGACAAGCGGGATCAGCTGTTCAGCGGTGAAATTGAAGTGAGCGGGGATACACGGCTGGCAAATAAATTCAGTTTGCTGTTCTCGCAACTGAATATAGACTGGGAAGAGCTGGTAGCGAAAGGCCTGGGTGATGTTGTCGCACATAAAATCGGTAATGGTCTGCGCAGTTTCCAGCAATGGCTGACGCGTGCGGGTCATTCGGTGAGTCTCGACAGTGGTGAATATCTGCAGGAAGAAGCCCGGCTCAGCCCAGCCAATGCAGAACTCAGATCGTTTATACAGCAGGTGGACGAACTCAGGGAAGGCACAGATCGTCTGGCCGCCAGACTGAAACTGTTGCACAATCAGTTGACACAAAAATCGCCAGCGCCGCATTCCACCCAGAACCCTACAGAATAATAAACCAGACTTATGTTTAACCCGGTACAGATTTTCCGACTGCTCTATATCAATTATGTACTGGCCCGACATGGTCTGGATGACATTATTTTCGCGATTCACCTGTTTCGTCCGTTTCGCTTTGTGGTTTACATGCTGCCCTGGAACTGGTTCGCCAGAAAACGTGCGCCCAGAGGGCAGCGTTTACGTGAAGCGCTGCAGGATCTGGGGCCGATCTTTATCAAGTTCGGGCAGATGCTGTCGACTCGCAAGGACCTGCTGCCGGAAGACATTGCAGAACAGCTGGTGGCACTGCAGGACAGGGTGCCGCCGTTTGATAGTGTAAAGGCGCAACAGATTATCGAGCAGGCCTATGGCTGCAAGATTGAAGACATCTTCGATGAATTCGAGCCTGTGCCGCTGGCCTCGGCCTCGATTGCCCAGGTGCACAGTGCGCGCCTGAAAGACGGCACAGAAATCGTGGTCAAGGTGCTGCGACCGGATGTGTTGCCGGTCATCAAACGCGATACGTCGCTGCTGCGCATTATCGCCACACTGGCAGAACGTTATTCCCGTGAAGCGCGGCGCCTGCATGCGACTGAGATTGTTGCCGATTACGAAAAAACCATTCTGGATGAACTGGATCTGATGCGTGAAGCGGCAAATGCCAGCCAGTTGCGGCGTAACTTCGAGCACAGTGATCAACTATATATTCCGGAAATCTACTGGGACTACACCCGTCGCAATGTGATGGTGATGGAACGCATCCACGGCGTATCCATGGCACATATCGAAAAAATGAAGCAGGCGGGTGTGAATATGAAGCGTCTGTCGGAACTGGGGGTAGAAATATTTTTTACCCAGGTGTTCAAACATAATTTTTTTCATGCGGATATGCATCCGGGCAATCTGTTTGTGGACACCAGTGAGCCGCAACAACCGAAATACATTGCGGTGGATTTCGGCATCGTGGGTACCCTGAGTTCCGGTGATCAGCGTTACCTGGCAGAAAACTTTCTGGCCTTTTTTAAACGTGACTATAACCGGGTGGCGCAATTGCATGTGGATTCCGGCTGGGTACCGGCAACAACCCGGGTGGATGAGTTTGAATCGGCAATCCGCAGTGTGTGTGAACCCATATTCGAGCGGCCGCTAAAAGACATTTCATTTGGTCAGTTATTGCTACGACTGTTTCAGACCGCGCGGCGTTTTGATATGCAAGTGCAACCGCAACTGGTGCTGCTACAAAAAACCCTGCTGAATATCGAAGGTCTGGGACGACAGATTTATCCCGATCTGGATTTATGGAAAACCGCCAAGCCGTTTCTGGAAAAATGGATGAATGATCAGGTGGGCAGTCGTGCGCTGATCAGAGGCTTTAAAAAGAACCTGCCGTATATCGCGGAAAAAATGCCCGCTTTGCCGGAATTGATATTTGATGCGCTGAAAAAAGTGGCGGAAGGTGAGGGACAACAATTACAGGCGCAGCAGATGGAAGCGATAAAGCAGCGAATTAAGCTCAATCAGCAGCGTCTCAGTTATACGTTGATTGGCCTGGCGGGCGTGATCAGCGCGGCCATCATACTGGGTCAGTCGGCAGATCAGCACACACTCGTTCTGGGTGTACCCTTGCTCAGCTGGTTAGGTGTCATAACAGGTGCGGTGTTTGTCTGGTTGGGGCTTAAAAAGTAACGTCGCGCTAAGCAGCGGTCGCTGCTCAGATAGAACAGCTGGTAGATTGTCTGCCGGCTGGAAGCGTTACGCATATACTTTTTTTATCAGTATTACTTTTGTATTGCTCAGTGTGGCATCTAAAACTGATGCGGCGATTGATCCACGGCATAACTGGAAAACCACCTCCACCGAACATTTCTATATTCACTATGTTGCAGGTCAGGAAGGCTTTGCACTGAAAGCAGCCAGGGCCGCTGAACGCGCACATCGTCTTTTACATAACAAACTGCAATGGCAACCTGAAGATAAAACACATGTGGTGCTAAGTGATGAAGTGGATCTTGCTAACGGGTGGGCTACTCCACTGTATTTTAATCGCACGGTGATCTATGCGTTCCCACCGGACAGGGCGGAAGGTCTGGAAGACTTCGATAGCTGGCTGGAAACATTGTTGTTACATGAGTATGTGCATATTCTGCACCTGGATAAGACAAAAGGATTACCGGGTTTTTTACAACGTGTTTTTGGTCGACAGTTTTTGTTGTTCCCCAATCTGTACCAGCCTTTATGGTTTATTGAAGGCCTGGCCACCTGGTATGAAACCGATATGCAAAGTGGTATTGGTCGTGGTCAGAGTACACTCTATCAAATGATGATGCAGGCCGAGATTGAGTCTGGCCTGAAACCTCTGACACAGATAAATCTACCGATTAAAAGCTGGCCGGTAGGGGCGGCTAATTATCTGTACGGCGTATATTTCTTTCTGTTTCTGGAAGAGGTGTATGGTGTGAGCAGGATAGACGAGCTGCTCGATCGCTACAGTGACAATGTCATTCCTTTCAGAATCAATACCACCGCAAGAAGCGCAACCGGAAAAGATGTTTACGAGCTGTGGGATGAGTTTTCTGACTGGCTGCAACAACGATTTAAGCGGCAAAAGAACGGTTTAACAGACAATCAATGGCAGGACGCTGAGCGGTTGACCCATTCCGGTTACCGAACCGGATACCCCACCATGACCCCTGGTGGAGATGTGTATTACATCGACAGTCGTCCAGATCGGCACAGCGCTTTATATAAGGTGGACGAGCATGGCAGTCAAAAAATCACCGATGTATATCCACGGGCGCGTGTCAATGCAGGCCTGGCCGAGCAGACAGATGTACCAGGGAACAATGGCGAAAGTAGACTGTTAATTACACAGATTGAATTTTGTGATGAATACAATCTTTATAATGAAATTTTCAAACTGGATATAAGCGAGGGCCGGTTGCAGCAGCTCAGTTACTGTGGCCGCTATCAAACAGCAATCGCCTCTGCAGATGGTCGGCGCATACTGGCACTGAAGGTGGATCAGGGAATCAGTTCACTGCAGATTCTCAATGCGGATGGTGAGTTGATGCAAATCCTTTATCAATCCAGATTAAGCGAAGTGATCAGCCAGATAAAATGGTCGGCAGATGAACAGACTGTGCTGGCGGCGGTTTTCCGGGAAAGTCGTGGCTGGAATATTGAAGAATTTTCAATTGCCAGCAGACAATGGCATAGCATTACGAGCGACCGACACATTGATATGTATCCATCCTACAGTGATGCTGGTAACAGCATTCTGTTCAGTTCGGATCGTAATGGACGCTATCAGATTTACCGTTATACCCGGGGCAGCGACCAGCTTGAATTACTGAGCCGGGTAAAATACGGCGCATTTTATCCATTGCAGTTAAAGCGAAATTCAGCATTGTATTACATGGGGTATCACGCGGATGGTTATGATCTGTACCGCATCAGTCAGGTGAAGGTGCTTGATGAGATCAGTGATCAGTTGGCGGACAACACACCAGTGCAGGCAGCGATAACTGATCTGGACGCAGCTGATGTATCTGCAGCCGCAACTGAAGTTGCAATCGCACAGCCCGAGGATTACAGCGCGTGGAAAAGCGTTTATCCGCGATGGTGGGTTCCGATATTGAGTATAACCGAGGACAGCACGGAAGTGGGGTTGATCAGCTCCGGTCAGGATGCGCTTGCATTGCACCGTTATTCGTTGATTCTGCAATACGATACGGACAATAACTGGCCCACGGGAAATATCAGTTATGCTTATGCCAATCGGCTGGCGCTGGGTTATCAGCGCAGTTACGATTACTACAGAAATTCTGATAACGAACTGGCGTTAAGCAGAAAAGATGATGAAGTATACATGCTGCTTAACTGGCAACTGGCAAAACTGGAGAGTAATACCTGGTTGAAGCTGGGTGTGTTGAGCAGTCGCAGTGATGATGTTTTTGTTGCCAGTAACCTACAGCCGACAGGGCCGAGATACGATCGACTGGTGGGTGCAGCCGCACTTTACAACAATAGTAAATACTACCTGCGTTCGATCAGCGAAGCGGACGGCCGCAGACTACGCCTGACTGCAGAAAGCAGTGACTTGCTGGAGAGTGATTACACGGGTGAAATTTATACTCTGGACTGGCGTGAATATATTTCACTGGGTTCGCAACATGTGCTGGCCGTCAGATTGTTGCAGGGCTGGGGTACAGATGATCCTGAACCCTTCCGTCTGGGGGGTGAAGACAATAATTACAATATTCTGGATTTTATTACACCGCAAAGCCAGGCGGTGTTTGGTAGACGGGAATATGCGTTGCGTGGCTACGCAAAAGGGTTGCCAGAACTGTCCGGTCGGCGCATGCAACTGGCAGGTATGGAATGGCGCTTTCCGGGACAGCTGCTGGAAACCGGTATAATGTCACCGCCACTGGGACTGGTTCAATGGTCAGGCAGTGTATTTGTAGAGACTGCGGCTGCCTATGACGGATCTTCGGCAGACAACTATTACAGTGGCGCGGGACTGGAGTTGCAGGCGGATATTAATCTGTTCTATGGCATGACCAGTCGTATGCGCCTGGGTTATGCGCGTGGGCTGGATGAGGACATCGGCGACGAGCGCATGTATTTTATGCTGGGCGCATCATTCTGAATGCATGTGCCCATATTTCAGCGCCTCACTGCTTTTTCATGAACTCTGCATAACGCAGCTGCTCACTGGGTTGAAAAACCTTTTCATAGTTTTTCATATTGCCTTCAAGCATACGGGTGAATTCATTACTGAAAAATTCGATACCCTGTGGCTGGCGATTAACAAAATCTTCCAGATTGCGTGAGCTGGATGCGGCGACATAGGCGCTGAAGCGAGACGCGGCATACATGAACGCGGTATTGACCACATTTTTATCCTGAATTTCTGCGTGATCATTGGCAAGTGTTATAAATGAGTCTGCCAGTTCGCGGAGCAGCTTATCCTGATCTTTATCGGACATAAGATTAACCTGACTGTTTTCGGTGAAATAAGATAACGGATTTATGCAGGATTATACCAGCTGAAACAGGGTATTGGCATTATTCGTAGTGGCGTCTGCCACATGAGCACTATCCGTATTGTGCAACTGTGCAATTTGCGCAACGACTTCAACAATAAAAGCCGGTTCGTTACGTTGCCTGTTGGCCATCTGACCCGGCTGATCCGGTGCATCGGTTTCAACCAGTATGCAATCCAGAGGAAGTTGTGATACCAGCTTGCGTAAACGTGTAGCCTGTTCGAAGGTCAGTGGCCCGCCAAAGCTGAGATAAAACCCCATATCGATCAATTTTACTGCCTGCTCGTAACTGCCGGCATAACTGTGAATCATGCCGCGTAAACCAGGTCGTTGTTTGATCGCGTCGATCACAGCTTCGGTTGATTTTCGTGCATGGATGACAACCGGTAAATCAGTTTGCAGTGCGATATCCAGTTGCTGGGTAAAATAGAATTGTTGTTGCGCTCGATCCAGGTCCTTGAGAAAAAAATCCAGCCCGCATTCACCTATTGCTACAGGCTGATGCTGTTCGATATAGCTCTGCAGTGCCTGTATGTCGTTCCTGCTATGTTCGGCAATAAAATACGGATGGAGTCCATAGCAGGGATAGAGTGCCGGGTATGCATCGCAGCAATCACGTACACGCTCCCAGTATGTATGCTGTACGCCGGGTACAATAATTTTATTCACGCCGGCCTGTTGCGCACGCTGAATTACTTCGCTGCGATCTGCATCAAAATCGGCGAAATCAATATGGCAATGGCTGTCGATAATGATGTGCATCAGCTTTTAATGACCTCGATTTTTGTGCTTTACACAAACAGCGTCAGTACGCCGGTAAAACCATACAGCATGCTGCGATGTATTTCACCATTGGCAAAAAATCCCGCCAGTGGAAACTCGCCCAGTGTGGCGTGAATTAATTTGACTTCTTCCGAGTTAGAACCGAACTGCTGGCGCCCCCGTCCCAGACAGGAAATATAAATGCCGCCTCTGATGGGTGAATCCAGCCGTGACTTAAGTTGCTGCAACATGCGTTGCATATCCTCTAGTGCAGAGTTGCCGTCGCGCCGGCAGAAAATAATTTCCTGACCCTGTTCAAGGTAGTCCGATACCGCAAAACGTTTTTGTTCCGTATCCACCCCGATCAACTGGCGCACCGTGTAATCATCGGTATCGGATTGTTGATTGACCAGCCCGGCAAAGATGTAATTGGCGGCCTGTTGCCAGTCACGGGCAATCACTTCACCGGTGTCATCGGTTAACACATCCAGCGCTGGTTTATTATCCAGCATATAGGCCAGATTTTTATTTGACTCAGTAATGCGGTGCTTGGGGCCAATCGGCGTGCAACCCTGGGTAAGGTTGCTCAGAAGTCGAATCGCAGGTGAAAACAGCACGCCGGAGATGCCACCGTGCAGGGCGTTGTCGGCAAACTGTATATTATGTTGAGTGGCGGCCGAGCTGATGCCGCCGAGCAGAAATGAGTTGGCAATTACTTCACCCAGTTGATGGATCAGTGGTTGCACATAGGGGTTTTCCGGATCGGCGTGCAGCAGGCCAACATTGAAATCATTGCTGCTGCACCAGTCCAGGTATTCAGCCGGTATGGCTTCGGTGCTGTCTTTAATGTTCGGCAGCATGCGAAAGTCTGCAGGCGCAAAATCCGCCAGCATCACCACCATGGCAAACTCACTGTAATATTCCCGATTTGTGGCGAGCAGCGCAATGCCGGTGCTGCCAACCCAGTGTTGTACGCCGGTGGCCTGTTTGAGCGAAGACAGAATCGACTCTGCCTGTGAGGCCAGTGCATCACTGATATATAAAAAGCCAAAGCTGGCCTCTGCGGGTATCTCGCCGAGTTGTTGCAGGCAGTTGGCAAGCAGCTGTTCGGTTGACTGGTCGGCGCTGTGCGCGAGTAAAAACTGTTTCATGGCGGGTGTACAAACCTGAAGTTGTAGCTGTCATTTGTTGTAGCGTAGAAATTAACACATATTCAGGCTGCGGTGTATCATATGGGTCGCTATAGGTCGTTAGTCCTGTATCATTAGTCAGACTAACGACTAATGACTTCATAAATACCGCACATCCTGTGCATCTTTGCTACCGGCATCCATGCCTCTCGCAAAATACCGCACGTCCTGTGCATAATCGCTATCGGCGTCCTGCCTCTCGCGAAATACCGCACGTCCTGTGCATAAAAAAGCCAGCGATTACGCTGGCTTTTTCAGACGGCTATAGCGTGCGTTAGTGTTAGCGCGCTTTTCTGGACTTCTCGATCATCTCGTGAATAATCGGTGTCAGAATAATTTCCATTGCCATGCCCATTTTGCCGCCGGGTACCACAATGGTGTTACGGCGTGACATGAATGAGTCATTGATCATATTCAGCAGGTAAGGGAAGTCGGTGCCGAATTTGGCGGGGTCCTTAAAGCGAATCACAATAAAGCTTTCATCCGGTGTTGGAATATCACGGGCAATGAAAGGATTCGAAGTGTCCACCGTGGAAACACGCTGGAAGTTGATGTCTGTCTGTGAGAACTGTGGCGTAATGTAGTTCACATAGTCCGGCATGCGGCGCAGGATGGTGTCCACTATCACTTCAGCGGAATAGCCGCGTTCTGCATTGTCGCGGTGAATTTTCTGAATCCACTCCAGGTTGACAATGGGTACTACGCCGATACCCAGATCAACGTGTTGCGCCACATTGTGATTTTCGGTTTTCACCAGGCCGTGCAGGCCTTCGTAGAACATCAGGTCGGAACCGCCTTCAATGTCTTCCCATGGAGTGAATTCACCCGGCTTCTTGTCGATGCTCAGGCGCGCATTGTGCTCGGCGGCTTCCGGCTCGGAGTGCAGGTAATAGCGCTTCTGGCCGGTGCCGTTTTTGGCATAGGAGGCAAACAGCTCTTCCAGTTTGCCGAATTCATTGGCGTTTTCACCAAAGTGGCTGAATGACAGATTGCCCTTGGCTTCGTGCTTGGCCATTTCTTCTTTCATGGCGGCCCGGTCGAAGGCATGGAAACTGTCACCTTCAATCACCACTGGATTGATTTTTTCACGGAAGAAAATGTGTTCGAAGGCTTTTTTGACCGTTGATGTGCCAGCGCCTGATGAGCCGGTTACCGCAACAATAGGGTGTTTCTGGGACATTGAAGTCTCCTTAAATCATTGATATTTAAAAATTTTCACCTGCATTTATCATTTAGTCTGGCAGGTGCTGGAATTCGGTGGCCCGTAATAGGTGACGTGAATTACCAGAGTAACTTAGCAGGATAACCACGCTAGCTTTGGGCAAGTAGCGCGCTATTTTAGCGATTTTTGTGCTGCGGTGCGAATTTTATTAAACAGGCATGCATGGGAATTGCGTTTGCTGCTGTCAGGGCGCGCTTGCGGGGCACTGCAGATCGCAGTACCCCTGGCAGGCTGGTCATAAACCGATTGAATTAAAATTTATAGCCTACGCCCACGCTAACCACCGTCGGATTGATCTCGACATCGGTGGTGCCGGCAACGCTATTGGTGGCGGTGGTTTCAATATTTATATAGCGCACATCCGCGGTCAGAAACCATTTCTCATCCAGGTCGTAATCTATACCCACCTGCGCCGCCAGGCCGAAAGAATCATCCAGGTCCAGATCGCCACCCAGTCCATCAATGGTTTTGCTGGAGAAGAAGGTGGTGTAGTTCAGGCCCAGGCCGACAAAGGGGCGTACCTTGCTCTGTGGGTTGAAATAGTACTGTACGCTGAAGGTGGGCGGCAGATGCTTGGTTTCACCGATCACACCCAAGCCATCGGTGCTGATATCATGCTTGAAGGGCAGCGCGGCGAGTACTTCAAAGCCAATATTATCGGTGTACATATACACAAAGGTGGCGCCGGGGCGGGTGCTGTCATCCACTTCCGGTGTCTCCGTGGGCACATTGCTGAACGGATCAGCATCATCATTGGGCATCACCGAAGTCAGGGTCAGGCGGCCAAACATATCGCCGGCCTGAATAGCCTGTGCAGAAAAGGAAACGCTGCCCATAGCAAGGCCCAGGGCGCTTAGAACTGCAATTGTTGTCGGTTGTTTTTTCACTAGGTTCACCTGATTGGTTGTTTAATATGGTCGGCAAACAAAATATCAGGATATGCTAATTTTATATTGATCTGGATCAGTAACCACAGGCTGCACAGGGTGAAGGCGCGATTTATTGATGCAGGTCAAGGCTGAATGGCCGGGCTTAGCAGGTATTGCCCAGCTCAATCTGTTTGAGTGTCTGTATAAAGGTGTCGGCCACCTGGCTGTTTATGCTGTCCTTGTTATAGGCAATCCACAGTGTGCGTTTAATAATCAGCTCGCTGATTTTGATGTGGTGCAGGCTGTTGCGCTGTAAATAGGTGTCAACCGTAAACTGCGGCAGAAAACTGACCAGCCGGCCCCGTTGCAGCAATTCGATAATAGTGTCGGATGATCCCACTTCCATTGCGGTTTGCAGTGGCTTTACGCCGATCTCGCTGAGTCGCTGGTCCAGCGTATTGCGAATTGATGACTGGGACTCGCGCAGCACAAACAGCAGATCATTGAGCTGCTCGAGAGGAATGTTCTGCTGTCCCCACAGCGGGTGGTTTGGCCCACACACCAGTAACAGTTCATCCTCCATCCAGGCTTCGGACTTTATATTGGCGTGCTGTGGTTGCTGTTCCAGCAGGGCCATGTCCGCAAGGCCGGTGGCCAGCCGGGTGTTGATACGGCGTGAATAGCCGAGCCGGCTTTCGATACGCAGTTCAGGCTGAACCTCGGCAAAATGCAGCAGAATATCCGGTAGCATGTGCTCGCCAATGGCAAAGGTGACTTCGAGTTTAAGCCGATTGTGGCCGGTTCTGAGGGCGGCCAGGTCATCCAGCAGGCTGGCCTGATGCTCCATAATCAGCCGGGCATAGGCGTATACTCGTTTGCCTGCAGTGGTCAGCCGCAAGCGCCGCCCCTGATGTCGCATCAGCGGTACGCCGTAACAGGAATCCAGCGAGCGCAGGCGTTTGGTCACCGCCGGCTGGCCGACGCACAGGGCTTTTGCAGCGCGGTTGACACTGCCCAGTTCGACAACGGCTTTAAGGGTGGCGAGTGCCTTGTAATCCGGCAGGTTAATATATTCCATAAAGGAATGTTAAGGCATTTGAATTCATTTGAATAGCCGCTATAAAACATGCATGATCCGGCGTCTTTGCGGGTGTCCACCTGTTGCCAGTGCGTTTAAGTAGTTTCCATATGGTAAAGCAGCTGGCGAATACACATGAATTATAATCAGCCTGCCGGCCGGGGCTGCGGGTTCTGTCGGGACGCGATCACTTGCCTGCAAGTGTTGCCGTGACCAGCTCCGCCGCATGATTTACCGATAATGAATTGATTTAACTGGAGAAAAACTATGTCTGCTATGGCTGACGAAGACAATACAGTGCCAAACCCGGGCCGCTTCACGCCAAAACAGATGGTGGCGGCGTTTGTTTTTTTTGCAGCGGCGCTGGGGCTGTCGACGGTTGTGCCGAGTATCGAGATTGCCTGGGTTAGTGCAATCCTGATGCTGACTATCTATCTGTTTGCCTTTGAGGTCGTGGGTGTGGACGTCGCTGCGGCCACGATTATGGTGCTGCTGGGGCTGACCTCGTTGCTGGCGCCCTATATGGGACTTGAGACGGGGCTGGTGGACACCGAGCAACTGTTTATCGGTTTTTCCTCCAATGCGGTTATGTCGATTATTGCGGTGATGATTATTGGTGCGGGTCTGGATAAAACCGGGCTGATGACCAGGGTGGCGGGTTTTATACTGAAAATCGGCGGCAAATCGGAAACCCGTATTATTCCGATTATCTCCTCGACCGTGGGCATTATTTCATCGTTTATGCAGAATGTGGGTGCGGCGGCGCTGTTCCTGCCGGTGGTGTCGCGTATTTCTGCGCGTTCCGGTCTGCCCATGTCACGCCTGCTGATGCCGATGGGTTTTTGCGCGATTCTGGGTGGTACCGTGACCATGGTGGGGTCGAGCCCGTTGATTCTGCTGAATGACCTGATTCTGGCCTCTAATCAGGCACTGCCTGCGGATCAGCAGATGGCGACCTGGGACCTGTTTTCGGTGACGCCGATCGGTCTGGCGCTGGTGGCCACCGGCATTTTTTATTTCGTGCTGGCGGGTCGTTTTGTATTGCCTGCGACCCAGTCTGAAAGCCAGACTGCCGGCTCTGACCCCCTCAAATATATTCAGAAAGTGTATGGCGTTGACTATGCCATGTCCGAACTGGTGGTGTCTGATAACAGCAGCCTGATCGGCCAGACACTGGATGATATCGAGTCGATTAACCGGGTACGCATCATTGCCAGTAAGCGCCGGGGTGATGGTCTGCGTTTTGGTCCCGGCTCGGTGGCGCGTGATACCGAAATTAGCGCAGGCATGGTGCTGGGTGTGATTGCCGATCCGAAACTGATCCGGGAAATGGCCGATAGATATGGTCTGAGCCTGCGTGAAGAACTGCGTACATTTTCCGAAGCGCTGTCAGCCTCCAAATCCGGTGTGGCGGAAGTGGTGATTACGCCTGGCTCCGGGCTGATTGGCCGGAGTGCGCGGGATGTCTGGTTGCGTAAAACCTACGGACTGGCACTGATCGGTTTGCACCGTGACGGTGAAACCAAGCGCGAAGGGGATGACATTCGAAATATGCCGCTTGAGGCCGGCGATACACTGATTGTGCACACCGCCTGGGATAATTTGCTGCGGCTGGAAAAAGACCGTGACTTCGTCGTGGTAACAACCGAATACCCCAAAGAAGAAGCACGTCCGCAGAAACTGGTGCCGGCATTGTTCTTCTTTGGTGTGGCGCTGTTCCTGGTGCTGTTTACCGACCTGCGTTTATCCATTGCACTGTTAACCGGTGCCATGGGGATGATTTTATCCGGTGTTATCAAAATTGAAGAAGCCTATGAAGCGGTGAGCTGGAAAACCGTGTTCCTGCTGGCGTCATTGATTCCACTGGGGCTGGCAGTGGAAACCTCGGGTACGGCGAAATGGATAGCCGAGCAGACTCTGTCACTGATGGCGGAAGACACGCCCATCTGGGTGATACAGGCAGCGGTAGCGATACTGGCGACCTTCTTTACCCTGGTGATGTCGAATGTGGGAGCCACCGTACTGCTGGTTCCGCTGGCGGTGAATATTGCACTGGGTGTGGGTGCCAGTCCGGCGGTGTTTGCACTTACCGTTGCCATTGCAACATCCAATTCATTCCTGATTCCAACGCACCAGGTGAATGCATTGATTATGGGCCCGGCGGGTTATCGGGTGGCGGACTTTATGCGTGCCGGCGGCATTATGACCGTGCTGTTCCTGGTGGTCATGATGCTGATGATGGGGCTGGTGTTCTAAGAGGCTCTGATTAATGCAGAGTTATCACGGCAGATGAATGTGCGGCGATTTTCAGGCGTGGCGTTTGTTGAAAATAGAAGATAAATTTTTATTGTCCTGTGCATGAATGCAGACCAGCCATCGGGCTGTAAATATAAACAGAAGGGTGCGGGTTTTTTAACCCGCACTTTTGTGTCACAGATAGTTTATGGGGTGGTCATGTATGCATATGAGGTGCATTAATTCGCGAAAGGCGTGAGGCCTTTCGCGACAACAGTGAAGATATAATTATGTTGAAAATAAAAAATTACAGCCGCGTATTAATCACCGCCCTGTTGCTGATGGTTTCCTCCAGCGTGCTGGCCGCCGAAGCGGTTAAAAGCTGGGATATGACAAACAGTGGAGTGGGCTTTTTTGCCATCGCTGTCTTTGTTATCGCTTACCTGCTGGTGATGGCGGAAGAGTTTACTCATCTGAGAAAGTCCAAGCCGGTGATTTTAGCGGCGGGCCTGATCTGGGCCAGTATTGCCTATGTGGCAGCGCAACACGGCATGTCAGTTGAAGCGGAACAGGCAGTGCGACATAACCTGCTGGAATACGCTGAGCTGATGTTGTTCCTGCTGGTGGCGATGACCTATATCAACTCAATGGAAGATCGTGGTGTGTTCGATGCACTGCGTGCCTGGTTGATTCAAAGTGGTTTCGGTTTCCGTTCACTGTTCTGGATTACCGGTGTGCTGGCGTTCTTTATCTCGCCTGTTGCAGATAACTTGACCACCGCTTTATTAATGTGCGCGGTGATTATGGCGGTGGGTTCGGGTAATGTGCGGTTTATCAGCCTGGGCGCGATTAATATTGTGGTGGCGGCCAATGCCGGTGGTGCCTTCTCACCGTTTGGTGACATTACCACGCTGATGGTCTGGCAGAAAGGCATGGTTGAATTCTGGACCTTCTTTGCCCTGTTTATTCCGGCGCTGGTGAACTGGTTGCTACCTGCAGTCATTATGAGCTTTGCGGTACCCAAGCTGAAGCCGGAACCCAGTGATGAGAAAGTGTCGATGCAGCGTGGTGGCAAGCGTATTATTATGCTGTTCCTGCTGACCATTGCCACTGCGGTGGCTTTCCATACCTTCCTCTATCTGCCACCGGTGATCGGCATGCTGACCGGCCTGGGCTATCTGCAGGTGTTCGGCTTCTTTCTGAAGAAAACCGCTGATCGTGATGACTATGCTGGATCTCATGATGGAGATCTGGGCTCGCCCGGTGGTTTCGACGTATTTAATCCAGTGGCTCGCGCCGAGTGGGATACGCTTTTGTTTTTCTATGGTGTAGTGATGTGTGTGGGTGGTCTGGGGTTTCTCGGCTATCTGGGGCTGGCCTCGGAAATTATGTATAACCAGTGGGGTGCAACGTCTGCCAATATTGCAGTCGGATTACTGTCTGCAGTCGTCGATAATATTCCGGTGATGTTTGCGGTGCTGAGCATGAACCCTGACATGCCAACCGGTCAGTGGTTGCTGGTGACTTTAACTGCGGGTGTGGGTGGTTCATTATTATCGATTGGCTCAGCCGCCGGTGTGGCGCTGATGGGACAGGCGCGTGGTTACTATACTTTCTTTGCGCACCTGAAGTGGACGCCGGTGATTGCGCTGGGGTATGCCGCCAGTATCTATGTGCATCTGCTGGTGAATGAAGCGCACTTTAGCGGTTAAGCACATTAAGTAAAACAAGGCATTAAAAAGAAAACGCAAATGAACGTATATGGACTCCACCTATTTTACAACGCTAATTTTGCATAAAAGTGTAAACTGCTAACGTATATACGGCTTCTTATTGAGGGCGCTACCCTCTAGCCTTCGATGTTTGCGCACCCACCCTCCT